>Ga0315268_10001073_pt1 | contig 31862 bp, 32 predicted proteins | sample C1_top_MG_FD_204535 | JGI IMG/M metagenome (GOLD analysis project Ga0315268, IMG submission 204535) | Sediment microbial communities from Yellowstone Lake, YNP, Wyoming, USA - C1_top | ecosystem: Environmental > Aquatic > Freshwater > Lake > Sediment | place: USA: Wyoming | collected 2017-08-01
GAGTGGTCGACCTCCCACAGAAGATGGTTGGCATCATATCGTGCAGCGGAGAAGGATGCGTTGAAGGAACCATCTCGCGAATAGCGACGCTTCTAGTGCTCGAGAAGCTTAGGCCTGCTCAGACCGTAACGATCTGCCTCCCGCTGTTTCTCGCAGGCGGCAAGGAAGAGAGAGCCTTCGCGAGATTCTTTCCGACGATAACAGTTGACGGATGCGAGAAGCTCTGCGCAAAGATCGGCACAGAACGCTACAGCGGCAAACCAGCATCATCGATAGTGGTCACCGACCTGAACGGGAACAAGAACTGCTCAACCACAGGCTCCAAGAGGAAACTGGACGATCAGGCAATAGGCCTCGCTGAGAAGGTGGCGGAGAGGATCGCCCAAGAAGTCGATGAGGTACTAAATCACTGGAAGTGACGCTATGCCAATCTACACGAGCAAGGTGGTTTGGACCGGCGGCCATGACGGTGAGCTGACCTGCAGCAATGGGCCCAAGATGAGCTTCTCAGCACCACCAGCTCTGCAGGGACGTTCCGGAGTCATGACCCCTGAGGATGCTTTCGTAGCGGCCCTGAACATGTGCTATCACTTGATGTTCATCTGGGCCACTGAACGACTCAGGATTCAGCTGGTTTCCTATGAATGCGAGGCTGAAGGCCACGTAGTAGACCTCTTGGATAGAACATCGATAGTTGAACGAACCGTTCTCAGGCCCGTGATCAAAGTCAAGGCCGACTCAGTCGACCGAGTAGCGAGGGCATTGGACTGGGCCCGCAAGTACAGCCTAGTTGCAAACTCAATCAAGCCGCCAGTCTCGATCGAACCGAAGATCGAGACCGAGCTGTAGTCGGAGGCACATTCCCAAGATGAGCCAAGGAGCAAGTCCTTCTATTAGGAAGGTTAAGCCCCCCCCAGAGTACCCACCGGAGGAAGGCCACTACCTCCGAGGAAACGACTACTCACCCGCTGCTGTCGTGATACTACTCCACACGTTCTACGACAAGATACCCGATTACCTTGAGAAACTCGCGAGCGTCGCAATCGAAAGCGGATCCGCACTTGCAGGTACGCTACAGACCGAGAACGTCGGAATCGAGAAAATAGTCTGCAATGTGGTCGCCAACCCGAACATTCGGTATCTGATCGTCTGCGGGGTTGAATCTGCCGGCCATCAGCCCGGTCAGGCTCTACTCTCTCTTTTCAGGAACGGGGTCGACGAACGGAGGAACATCATTGGAGCTGAAGGGCCAACTCCGTACCTCTACAACATACCGCTTGAGAGTATCGACAGATTCAGGAAACAGATCACTATAGTTCACCTAGTCGAAGAGAATCAGACAATGATCGCAACCGACCCCCAGCAACTCAAAGAGGCCATCAGGTGCTGCTACCAAGAGTCTCCGACAGACTTCATGAGCTTCAAACTCTACGACCCCGGAGCATACCCCGAACCACCGATCTGCTCGAAACTGACTTGGAGAATAACGAAACCTTGGACGGTCACAACGGAAGCGGAATCTCAAGTCCTGAAATCCATCCAAGATTCGGCCAAGAAATCCCGAGAGCTGAAAGAGCAGAGCAAGGATGGTAAGGAGCGAATTGCTTGACCACGGTCCTATTCATCTGCATAGAGAATTCTTGCCGAAGCCAAATGGCGGAGGCCATCTTCAACCACCTCGCTCCTAGAGGCATGAGAGCGATCAGCTGAGGAACTAGTCGCGATGAAATATGGAACAGAGAGGTGGAACTCGCGGTCTGATGTGGAGCTTACGAGTCAATCGATCGCCCATATGCCCGATCTTGAGATCTCGGCGAGGGGCGGAACGCGCCAGAAGACGTGGAAAGAGTGAAGAAGATGACAACCGAATCGATTCTGGAATGACACGATACGGAACGATGCCTCATGTTTCGCTTGAACAGGAAGAAGGAACACATCTTCGTCGTCATAGGAGTACTATTGACACTCATTGGATTGTTGGCGATCTCGTACGGGTTCTGGTGGAGGCAGCAAGCATTTGAGCTTGTTGAGCAAGATGGAGTCTGTTTTCTGTATGGCTGGTGTGACGTTTCACCCGCCGAGCTGGCCTTTCAGAGGTCTGCTGGGCTCATGCTATCGGGGGCCGCAGCACTCGCGATGGGAGTCATAATTCTGATAGTGACCGGTCTCTCAGTAAAGCGAAAGGAGCAGCGGTCCTCATAGCATGCGGCTTGCGCAAGGGGAATTCTTCCGTGATGAATGCTTCTCGCGGTAACCTTGTGCCTGTTTCTCTTTTGAAACCAAACTCAGTCGTACCTGTATGAGATGCCCATTCCGCCCTTTGGGTTGACCCACTCGATGAATAAGGATAGAAGATTCGGCGGGACACATACATGAGGCTGCAGGTTGGATATCGTGCCTGACATCTTTGAGGAGATCACCCGGATACGACGAGGAGGAACTGAAGCGGCGCTGGCAACTGTTGTGGGCGGCGAGAAAGGTACTCCAGGCAGAGCCGGGTTCCGGATGCTTGTCTATCCTGATGGGAAGATCTCGGGGACGGTGGGGGGCGGTTTGCTGGAGGCGAAGGTTCGCGAGGAAGCTCTGCGTTGCCTGCGAGACAAGAAGCCCCAACTGTTGGAGTTCACGCTTGATGAGGAGAGCGCAGAGGGAATCGGGATGCTCTGCGGCGGCAAAGTCAAGGTATTCGTGGAACCTATCTTAGGAAACCCAACCGTGTACGTGTTTGGCGGCGGACATATCGCCGTTCCGCTCGCGCAGTTCGGAAAAGCGCTTGAGTTTCGTGTTGTAGTTGTGGATGACCGGGAGCAGTTCGCTAACAAGGAACGGTTCCCGCTCGCCGATGATGTTAAGGTCGGAGATTTTGAGGCAGTGACAAGGTCGATCACGTTCGGCGAGAAAGACTGTGCGGTCATAATCACGCGCGGACACGAGCACGATGAGACAGTTCTAAGGGAATGCCTTCTCAAGGCGAGGCTCCCTGCATACATTGGGATGATTGGGAGCAGAGAGAAGATTGCTAGGACTTACTCGCATTTGAAGGAGTGCGGCGTCTCAAGTCAGCTACTTGCAAGGGTGAGGGCTCCGATAGGTTTGGACATAGGTGCTCGAACCCCAGCAGAGATTGCGCTCAGCATAATGGCTGAGATTGTCGCGTACCAGTACGGGAAAGTGAAAGACGGAAAAGAGCTACGTGACCAATGATATCTCGAATAGTACGTGACAGTGTACGAGATCCGAGAATGAATGAAGCGCTCGAGGAAGCAATGCTTCTAGCGAGACATGAAGGACAGCCTCTGGACACCTTCCGGGTGTGGCGAAACAGGAAAGCCGTCGTGCTCGCGGGCAACGAACTCATACGATTGATTGATCAGGGTATCCGCAGTGCTAATGAGATTCCGATCGTCCGCAGGGAGTCGTCTGGTACCACGATGTATCAAGACGAAGGAGTGCTGAACATGACATGCGCAGTAGATCAGAGGGTCCTCTTTCCAGACACCGACGATCTAAGGCAGATACACACGCGACTATGGAAACCGGTAGTTGACGGAATCTCGCAGTGGGTCGCGCATGCAAAGCCTCCTCGCTATGGAGACGACTTGACAATAGACGACGAGAAACTCTGCGAAGCCTGGATCAGATTCTACCACGACTTGGTTCTATTCCAACTTTCCGTGAACGTGGACGCAGACTTAGGTGTGATGAACGCTGTCTTGAGAGGACAAAGGAACTTCACAACTCTAGCAAGACGACTGAACAAGACCGTGGAAGTGGACAATGTCGAGAAGTGTCTAATCGATGCCGTCACCAGACGCTTTGGAGTAGAGTTTGTGGACCAAGATTTCTCACCTCTGGAGAAGAGTTTGGCTCATAGGCTCTATGAAATCAAGTATTCAAGAGAGGAATGGAATCTTGAGAGGAAAGCTCCGCTATCACTCAAGGACGTTCTAGTCGAGATTTATGTGGCGTATCCGCCAACTGAGAGTTGCAGGCAGATCGTTGATAACATACGACACGCCGTAGCAAACGTTACGGATGCAGTTGAAGTGAGAATCTGGATGCGCGGCAAAGGGCTTGAGGGCAAGGGCCACCCGCCAGGAGTTGAGATGTCACCCGCGCTGATTGAGGCTTCAAAGAAATCCATTATCCCCGCTGTCATAATCAACGGCCAAATGACATTCTCAAGGAACGTCCCCACAAGCAAAGAAGTGAGAGACAAGATTCTTCAGACTCTGGGGAGACAGGTATGAGGTGGCGCCTGCTCGTTAGCGAGATCACGGATCCTGTCCGTAATTTGGCTACTGAGGAGGCGATCGTGAGGTGCAGAACGGAGGACGCGTGCCCAGATACCCTGCGTGTATGGAGAAACGACGCATCGGTTGTCTTGGGCTGCAACAGCATCGTCCGAGACGAAGTTGACCTTCAGGCATGTAGACGTATGGGGATCAACGTCCTGCGCAGGACTTCCGGAGGCGGAGCTGTATATCATGACCTTGGAAACCTGAACTACAGCATCATTTTGAAAGAAACTCACACGGATCGCGAACCTGACATTCACGACGTGTATGAACGCTTTGCCAAGGCGGTAACAAGCGGGCTGAAGCGTCTTGACGTTGAAGCCGAATTTCACAAGCCGAACTCCATTCTTCTGAATGACAAGAAGATCTCAGGCATGGCTCAACACAGATTCTATGACGTCATGCTGCTTCATGGAACATTACTAGTCAACTCGAACCTACATGCACTTTCCAGTGTACTCTTGCATCCCAAGCAGGAAGTAACGAGTATTTCGTACGAGCTCGGTTGCCACGTTCTACTAGGGGTTGTAGAGAAGGCCATAGTCCAAGGCTTTCGAGAACTACTCGGGATCCGATTTCACACGAGCGGATTGACCATTGGTGAGTCCGAAATGCTAGAGGAACTTGTCGCAACGAAATACGGAACGGAGAGGTGGAACCTGCATATTGACGAGGAACTCTGCGTTGACGAGTTCCTGAGGATCCCCACTGTCGAGCTGCGAATCAGCTCTACGGGTGAGCAACCTTTTCTTGGTGACTTCGGTTTGAATCCGCTAAGGCCCAACCTAGAGTCAAGTAGGAAGGACGGAGAATGCACGCTTTGACTAATGCCCTATTCATTTGCATAGGGAAGGGTGCGAGGCTTCAGGTTTCTGCCCTGCGAAGTTCCTTCCCAAAGTTGAGGATTGGCATATCGAAGATCCCGAGGGCAAGTCTCTCATCGAGGTCCGCTCAATACGTGATGCAATCCGACAGCGTGTACAGGCATTGATTCAGGACATCCAGTAACGCTGGACTTGGGATTATGAGTGGGTGAGTTGGGTGGCGGAAATTCGACCATCGGACATTGCGTACGTGAAGGAGCTTATGCGCTCTGACGTGAAGACTGCACGACCGGACTCCAGCGTTTTGGAAGTTGTTGAGGATATGAATCGATATGGCGTAGGCTCAATCGTTGTGGTTCAAGGTAGAAGGCCGGTCGGCATCGTTACGGAGGAGGACGTTCTGCGAAAATGCGTGGAGCGCTGTCTGGATCCGAGCAGATGCAAGGCTAAAGACATAATGACGACTCCGACCGTGACTGCTAAAGAGGATACTTCACTTGAGGAGGCCACGAGCTTGATGGTTACGCATAGGATCAGGCGAATTCCAGTAGTTCGTGGGGCCGAACTCGTCGGCATCATAACAGCGACAGACCTAATAGAGAACAAGCCATCGCTCGTGCAACGTCTAGGCAAATCCGCAAAGACCGTGGGGATGCGAGAATAGAGCGACTGGGCCAACCATGACAGGGCAGTGGCCATCTATCTCTCGGCTGGGGCTACGCGAGCACTCATCTATCCGATAGCAGGAACAGTCGTTATTCCACCTTAGTCTCGGCAATCGCGCAGATCCCCAGAAAGAGACGCTAGAAACGGTCCCCTACCAAGACAGCCAGCGCTCAAACAAGTCTCCCTGCGCAAGGATGACCTATGTTGAACCTTTTGTTCAGAACCCTCTCCCGGCTCTTCGAGACGAACCCCGCCCGTTTCTGAGATGTCTAGGCGGACTTTGACAGAATCGCTGAGGCTGCCGCTAGAGCGTGATATGTTGACTCGAAGGTGGAGATTCCTAGAAATATGGACCTACGAAAACCGCCATTGGGGTTCTGGAACCGAGCTATCACATCCAGAGTCTGAGAGGGGTACCTACACTCTTCACCTACAATGTCAAGACACATCAGTCCATAGTACAGGTCGTCGATGACGATGTACGGATCGTAGCTGTCTGGGGTCGCCCTGAACCCTCTACTCGGGATCTCACATGACTTCACCCAGTCCACTGTGCGACACAGTGTTCTTACATCAAAGCCAAGCAAGTTTAGGCTAACCAAAGCGTGGAACGTCGCGCCGAGTTTCGAATAACCTGACCTTCCAAAGCTTCCGTCAGGATTCTGAAGACTCAGAATCAGGTTCTTTGTCTTCTCAAGAGACAGTTCGTGTTCGACCAGTCGTAGAAGCTTGAGAGATAGGAGAGTCTGTTCCAGCTCTGAAGGCGACTCGATATCGGCTTCCAGCCCGCCAAATCCTCCGTGCGGTCTTTGAAGCGACACGAGAAAACGCTCAAACGGCATCTGCGGCCTGGCTCCAAGCTCATGCAAGACCGTGACGACATAGTAAGCGACGCACACGGAATCGAAGCTGCCATCTTCATGTTGTAGGCGTCGTACGAAGTCGATCGTCTTGTCAGGGTTCGCGGGTTTCGCTCCAAGCATTCTAAGAACTTCGATACCGTAGCAGGTGTCTGCTGCGGAGGACTCCGCTCCTTGCGCGAAAGAGTATCCTCCATCCTCATTCTGTCGGGCCTGAATGTATCCGATTATCCTCTCCGTTCGAATCCATCTTGCAAGGCGCTTGGTGGAGGCGGCAGATATGCGGTGTTTCAGAGTCTCACCTCGTTTTCTGTGGCGTAGAAGCTATCATCCTGACACATCGTCATGCGGTTAAGGTGAGCCTCATCACCTTGAACTGGCTAACCAGCCCAAGATGCGGGGCAATGGGTCACTGTTAAGCTTTGGAGTCTTCAAACGACCAAGATGGCAGGACACACTCATTCAAAGTGTACTCGTGTTCGATGTCGCCCTTGTAGTCCATCCAATCGCGAATGATGAAGGGTTTCAACTCGAACAGCGTCTCGTTTCTTGACATGCTTGGGCCTTATCACACTTGACTCTGCACTCAGCTTCTCGTCTTGCCTCATCCTATGCTCTCTCTTTCTCATCGCCGACACAAACTCGATTAGTCTCCTCCGCATCAATGGCCATGTGACCCACCATGAGTGACGGAATAGGAAGAAAGGTACAGCCACTCATGGAAGGTGGCGGGCCCGCAGGGATTCGAACCCTGGACCCCAGGCTTTCCTCACGAACTGTACCGAAGGCCTACACCGCGGCGCGCGACTGTGTCCTAATCCTGGTTATCCGCACCTTTTCGTCAAGTCCAAACGATAAGATGCTCTAGACTACGGGCCCACCCTGTCTTGGCTCTAGGAGGCATATGGTTCTTTTGTCTTGCATGTTCAGCGACTGAGTAGTTCGCCTAGCACACCAACGACGCGCAAGATGTGAATGAGAATGGTCATACGTTCCGTGGTTGGTATCTGGCGCGCCTACCCGCACCACTCGCTCAGGTCGAGACGTGACCTGCCTCCTGCGCTGTCGACCTGTCTGCCGCATTCCTCAATGTCCGCCTTAGAGATAACCTTCAGACATGACGAACAGAAGTAACGTGCCGCATTGTCAAGCGTGCTCGCTCCAGTGAAATCCGCTCGAGGCCAGAACCCTGTTCTACATTTGACACATTTTCTCTGAGTTGTGACTATTTTTGCCGCTATGGGCAGCGCCCAATTCTGTGCGACTCGCGCTGCTTCTTGTAGCGAGATTCCCAGTCCGTAGCAGTCCTTGACACCTTCGTATGGACCTCCCAAGTCGCTTATCAGTATCGAGTCGTCGCTGGTTCGCCAAACATCAAATCGGCCCTGTCTCAGACATTCATGGTCTTTGTTACTTGCCTGATTGCCTCGGCGGCCAAGAAGGCATTGCCTTGTGTCGATCAGACACATACCGCCCTGAACGTAGTTCAGACACAACCAGATGCGCCCGTCCTGCAGGTAACTTGATTCGGGCATCGAGATTGAGCGTTCGCAGTGAAGCACTTCGCCGCTAGCCGGGCAGGACAGTGATCGTCTCGACATCGTCGTCGTTCAGGATCGGGGACTTGTCCGGCTGGGATCGCCAAGTCAGACTTCTCAAGGGATAGTCGGATCGCCTGCCCATGCAGCATCGTGGCAGATGTCTGTCGCTTATGGTCGCAAAGAAGTTCAGAGACGGATCGAACGGAATCCAAACGTCTCCAGATATCTGAACCTCAGCCCACGCGTGCCAATCGTAAGGCCTTGGCTCGTTCTTGTGCCCGTGGTAAAAAAGGCCGACGACTCGACGACTGGGAACATTCGCTGCCCTGCAGAGCGCGATGAAGAGGTCTGACAATTCGTCGCAGTCGCCTGTCAGCCCGCGGATTGCATGCGCAGCTCCCAGGCGTTTTGGCTGAGGCTCTTGGAGTTTCACGTTGTCACGAACCCACACGAATGCATGGGACAGGAACTCGGCTACGTCACGTGAAGAGCCGCGAATGCTCTCCGAAGTCCGCCTCACTAGTGGATCCTTCGTCTCCCAGTACTTGTCGTTCTTGCAGTAGCTCTCGGTTGTTTGAGCAAGGTTGACTGAGGAGATCAATTGCTCGAGCTTGAAGGATCGATTCGATGTCACATATTCCAATTCCATCCTTGATTCAAAGAGCTGCTCAGCGTCCAGTTCTGGAATCCTTACGAGCGCATGCATGTTGCCTTCGGTCCTGGTCTCGATACGAGGGCTGGGCGACGCCCGCTGAACCGAGCACGATCCAGTTGCTGAGGGGGCTGCGATGACAACGTCCAGTTTGCCGCCGACGAGTCTCGTCCGTGAAGTGTTGGAGACGCTGTTGAATAGGACGATATGGAACCGCAGTGGGCTTTCCCAGCGTTAGGCGCCGATCAACTCCCGCTTAGATAAGCTTCCTGACGCGAATCAGATGAGACGCGATATACCTCATAGGCAAGGCTTAACCATCTTCACCTGGACGATACGGAGCTGGGTAGTCAATGGCGCTTTCAGACTCTGAGATTCGAGACGCTTTGGCCGAGAAGAGTCTGGCCATCGACCCTTTTGACGAAGCCAGCTTGAACCCAGCTGGGTACGACCTGAAACTGAGCGCTGAAGCACTGCTGGAGCCATCGGAACATCGACTCGTCGCCACAAGGGAGAAGGTGGAGCTCGGCAACGACCTAGCTGGGGTCCTCCACCTTAGGTCTTCTCTGGCCCGTGAGGGGATACTTGCGAGCCTCGCCTTGGTGGATCCCGGGTTCAGAGGCCAGCTTACGATCTCGCTTTTCAACAGCAGCAGAAGGACGATTCGGCTGAAGGCGGGGGAGAGGTTCGTTCAGCTAACGCTGTTGAGGCTCGGGAGGCAAGCTGTCACGAAGTACGAAGGGCGATACCAGGACAGCCACGGGGTCGTTGACAGCCGCCGGTAGGTTACCCCATGGGTTCATGTCAAACCCGAGTGGAAAGTCTTATTAGATATGCGCATGAACCTGTATGTATCCCAACAAACGGACTAGTTTTGAGAGGAAACAACGATGAGAGCAGGTTCTAGGATTTCCGACCTCAAATACAAGCTTATGACGATCGAACTGCTCAATCTCGCCAAGAACTACTATACATATCGGGAATTGGCCCAGATTATCGGCCTACCAGAGACCGTGCTCAGCAGATACGTCAAAGGCCACGTTCTGCCAACAATTGACCGCGCTCAGTCGATCAACCAGACCCTTCAGAAGATCATGCGGCTGGAGGGCGAGATACAGCAGCGAATTCGCTTCGATGAGCTTGGCTATTTTGACAATACTCGACTCATTTCGGACACGCTTCTTCTAGAAAGGGCGGTGCAACATGCGATCAACGCCTTCGCGGGCAAGCGAATCACGAAGGTTCTGGCCGCGGCTGTGGACGGTATCCCGCTTGCCACTCTGGTTGCTCACCGGCTCGGCGTGGGCCTCATCATCGCCAAGAAGAGTCGAGAAGTGGGCGTCCGCGAGTTCATCGAGGAGATATACATCCCAAGCAAGACCGCGATAATGATGAGCCTGTTTGTGCCGCGGGACGCTATTAGAAGAGGAGACTGTGTCCTGATAGTCGACGATGTGATAGATAGCGGCGAAACCCAAGTCGCACTTGCCCGAATCGTCCAGAAAGCGAAGGCAGAGGTCAGCGGAATCTACGCCCTCGTCTCCATAGGCAGCGACTGGAAGGCGAAGATCGAGCAGGCTGCAAGGGCGCCTGTAGAGATCGTTCTACAGGTTGCCAAGAAACCACTACAGGAGATCCCGTAGCCTAGAACGTGAAGCTGAACACGTAGCCAGCGACGGCCTTTATCCCAGCTTCGATTCTATCCTCAGGCTCACTCACGAAAGTCACTCGTGCGTGATTGGCTGCGTTAGTACCAAAGAACGAGCCAGGTACCAGCACGACGCTCTTTCGCTCGAGTAGCCGATTGCAGAAATCCTTGTCGTCCCTTTTCATATCATCAAGATAATGCTTCAGATCCACGAAGAAATAGAAAGCCCCCTGTGGTACTGACATCTTCGCCTCGGGTAGGTATTCCCGGATGCACTTCGCCATAAAGTCTCGTCTTGCCTTGTAGGTCGGCAACGCGATCTCTTTCAGGTACCTCTGCTTGACGCCATCAGAGAAGAATTTGATCATCGCCATCTGGCTCAGAGTGTTCGGAGCAAGGCTCGTGTATTGTTTGATCTTTTCCACAGCGTCAGCTACCGCAGGGGTGCCCATAACATATCCAAGTCGAAGCCCAGGGATTGCGGCTTCTTTCGAGAAACTGCCTGTGACCGCGACGTGATCGCGTGCACCAGGAAGGCTACAGATCTTCAGGTACGTTCCTTCAAAGAGGATGTCTCGATATGTAGCATCATATAGGATCCAGAAGTTGTGGTCGACAGAAAGGTCCACCAGTGCCTTCACGAAATCATCCTTGACAACTCTTCCGGTCGGGTTGTCCGGAGTGAGAAGGACGAAGACCTTGGTCTCTCTTGTGATCAGCGTTTTGAGCTTCTCGATGTCTGGCTGGTAGGCTTCGTCGACGTTGACTGGTAACGCGATGACGCGTGCTCCCGCGAGCGTCGCTGCTTCCCGGAAACCGAGATAGGTCGGATCTGTGAGGATCACCTCATCTCCCCTTCCGAGGAGGGACATGAATAGAGTGAAGACGCCTTCACTTGCACCATCAGTTATGACCATCTCTTTCTCGGCGTCATACTTGGTGCCTTCCTCCCTTGCGAAATCATCGGAGACCAGACGCCGCAGTTCCAAGAGACCGCGAGTGCCGACGTATCCGCATGCGGCCTTTGGGTCCTCTCTGAGCGCTCGTATCATCTCATCTAAGACTTCTTGCGGCGGCGGAAGGCTCGGAGCACCGCCCCCGAAAGAGATTATGTCCCTCTGCTTCCGGGCTTCAGCCAGAAGAGCTGCGACACGTCGTATGGGCGATATGTGGAGAAGATCGATTCTGTCAGAGACTGTGGGCACTACCCACTCCAACTGTCAGCGCGCGCCCCACGCGCAGCTGCTGACGTAGTACCCGTCTCACTGAAGGTGGTTTTAGGTCTTCGCATGCAACAGTGATCAGTCGCATCTGGTGCTTGGTCGTTGCGCGGCAAATCTACGCCGGTGTCGACAGGACACGGTTGATTGTGGATGCTTCTGGTCCTTGTGGTGGCTGTCACTCAGGCGGAGCCGGCGCGATGAAGCCGTTCGCCATCATGCTCTTGGCCAAGTCTCGTGATCTCTTTATTATCGTTGAAGAGCGATCGTAGAGCTCGTCTCGACTAATCTTGAGACCCGCTACTCCCTGTTCCTGCGCTTTCATTCCCACTGCAACCGCCTCGCGTGGGAATACCTCCCACTCATCCATGTTTGGCGCGATGTAGTCCGGGTTCAGGCCTCGCTCCCTTGCGCACTTTGCGAGTTCTTCTGCGGCAGCGATGCACATCTCGTCTGTGATTGTTCGGGCACGAACGTCGAGTGTTCCTCTGAAGATGCCGGGGAAACCGAGGGAGTTGTTGACTTGGTTCGGGAAGTCGGATCGGCCTGTGGCAACAACCTTGGCACCAGCCTCCTTGGCTTCCCAGGGCCAAATCTCAGGGATAGGGTTCGCACAGGCGAAGATCACGGGATCTGCGGCCATCTTCTGTACCCATTCTTTCTTTATCACGCCCGGGCCGGGTCGCGACAGTGCGACGCAGACGTCAGCTCCTTTGAGAGCTTCGGGGATACCTCCTGATCGCTGTTCCCTGTTCGTCATCTCGCAGAACTTCCACTTGTCAGCTAGCTCGGCCTTCTTCATCTCGATGTCTTTTCTTTGTCGATTCAGTATGCCTTTCGTGTCCACGACGATTGTGTTCTCTGGTTTGAGCCCGTATGAAAACATGAGACGTGAACAGGCGATATTTGCGGCCCCCGATCCAATCAAGGCTAGGGTGGCTTGTTTCATCTTCTTGCCGACGACTTGCAGGGCATTGATCAGACCCGCGAGGGTCACGCACGCCGTTCCTTGCTGATCGTCATGCCAGATCGGTATTTCGGCCTCAGCGCGGAGCCTGTCCAAGATGTAGAAGCATTTCGGATTGGAGATGTCTTCCAGATTGATGCCCCCGAAAGAGGGTTGAATCCATTTCACCGCCGTGATTATCTGGTCCGGATCCTTCGTGTCAAGGCAGATAGGAACCGCGTCAACGCCTCCAAGGTACTTGAACAGAAGCGCCTTCCCCTCCATAACCGGCATTCCGGCTTTCGGACCTATGTCTCCGAGACCAAGGACTCTGGTACCGTCGCTTACGACAGCGATTGTGTTCCACTTGCTAGTGTATTCATAGATGAGCTTCTCGTCCTTCTGAATAGCACGACACGGTTCAGCTACACCTGGCGTGTACCATATCGCAAAATCGTTGAAATCACGAATCACGCATCTTGGGGCGGTCTGCACCTTGCCCCTATAGAATGGGTGAAGACGCATCGCGTCCTTGGCGGGCTTCTTCGCCTTCTCAAGCAGCTGCTCTTTGGTAACTTCGGGCATCTTGTCTTACCTTCCGCGAGCAGCTACTTGGTAAATAGATATCTGGCTTCCGCATATGCTCTCAATGCTGTACGCCCAACCTCCCCAGGGGGGGTGGGGGGGCGACTTCAACGGTCCTCCGCGGTCACGGTCGACATGTGACGGAGGCCTTGTTCAACGGCCGATCGGTTCAGCTCGAGAAGGCTCACCTTCTTTCCTCCGAGGAAGTGTTGGAGGGTTTCGTTCAGATGCTTCCTTGCCGTTTGGCCTGCCCGTGTTCCCAGGTATGCGCCGAACATCACGGAGTTGGCCACGAACCTTGTATCCTTTGTGTCTCCCAAAATTGTGGGACTGAGCTCCCTCGCGAGGGAGTCTGCTAGTTCAGTCGCGGGAACGGGGATCTTCTTGATGTCGTCCCTCTGCGGTTCTCCTTGAACTAGTGAGCTGTTGTAGAGCAGGAGGCCGCCTTTCCCCAACATCGGCACGAAGTCCATTGAAGGCTGATTCATTATAATCATCAGATCAGGCTCTTCCGGGATTGGAGTGTCTATCTCGCCGTCTGAGATCACGACATAACACTTCGCCTTTCCGCCTCGTGTCTCGGGCCCGTATGAAGGAGTGTACACCACATGTTTGTCGTCGAGCACTGCAGAGTATGCGATATAGTCGCCGAGCAGAAGCACTCCTTGCCCGCCGTGCCCGGAGAGGAGAATCTGAGTCTTCGTCAGTTCTTCTCAATCCCGAACTTGTCTTTGTAGGTTCCGAGCGGATACTGCTTTACAAGATGTTCATTGACGAACCGCTTCGCTTCCATGATGGGCAGCTTCCAATTCACCCAGCAGCTTGAGAGGCATTCGACGAACGTGAATCCTCCCATCATCTGGACCTTGAACGCATTCTCAATCGCTTGTTTGGCTTCGAGTATGTTCTTTATGCTGTACGTCTTCCCCTTCGGGGTCTCTAGCTCACTGAGCGCGAGGCTCACTCTCTTCACGTAGGCGGACCCATCGAGCGTCGATATCAGTCTTGACGCGTCAACAGGCGGACCAGTGAACCCAGTATCTCGGCCGTATGGGGTGGTTGTTGTAACCTGGCCTTGCAGTGTCGTTGGCGCCATCTGTCCGCCGGTCATTCCGTAGATGGCGTTGTTCACGAGGAACACCGAGATTGGCTCTCCACGAATGGCTGCGTACATGACTTCCAGCAAACCTATGGCTAGCGTGTCGCCATCTCCCTGAACCGTATAGACCGCGAGGTCGGGTCTGACCCTCTTCAACCCTGTCGCGATCGCCGGTGCTCGACCGTGAGGTGACTGTACGTGGTCAACGTTGATGTAGTCGAACGCTAGTACGCTGCATCCAACCGAGTCTATCATCACCGTTCTTTCTCTGATTCCGAGGTTCTCGATCGCGTTCGCGATCAACCGTGTCAGCTCGCCGTGCTCGCAACCTTGACAGTAATGAGTGGGCTTATCCGTCAACGCTTCCAATTTTCCGAGCTTCTTGCGGTACTCCTCTAGGATTGGTTCTTGCATAGTCAAGTTCAAGGCGCCTCCTTAGCGAGCTTTTCCTCGATCTCTCGTTCGGTTGGGAGAAGCCCGCCTACTTTTCCGAAGAAATCGACTTCCGCTCCTCCTTCCGAGCCCAACCGAATGTCTTCGACCATTTGACCGGTGTTCAGTTCTACGACCATGAACCGTTTTACCTGTTCGGTCAACTTCCGAACCTGCTCGTATGGAAACGGCCAGAGCGTGATCGGCCTGAACAATCCTATCTTCGAACCTTCGCCCCTGAGCTTGTTCACCACACTCTTGCAGATGCGTGAAGTAATGCCATATGCCGCAATCACGGTCTCAGCATCATCCGTCAGGTAGGTCTCGTATCTGACTTCATCCCGCTGGATCACCTTGTACTTCTCGTCTAGGTGCGTCACGTGCTTCGCGTGTACTTCCGGATCCAGATTCATGGAATTGAGTACGTGGCGTTCTCTTCCCTTCGTACCGACGGCCCAACTCGATACGTCGTACTCCGTCGGTTCAATGGTTGGGAAGATTGTGTCTTCCTTCAGCTGGCCTGTGAAGGCGTCTCCTGCGATGCAAGCAGGGTTACGATATTTGAAAGCAAGATCAAACCCGATCTTTGGAAAACTCGCCATCTCCTGAACTGAATTCGGCGCCAACACAATCAGGCGATAGCTACCGTGGCCGCCTCCCTTGGTCATCTGGAAATAGTCGCTCTGCTCAGGCGCAATATTCCCCAATCCTGGGCCGCCCCTGTTCACGTTGACGACAAGAAGCGGCAACTCCATTCCGGCAGCATACGACAGCGCTTCCTGTTTGAGACTGAAACCCGGACTTGACGTGGCAGTCATCGCTCGGACTCCACTTGCGGCGGCACCCAATACCATGTTAATAGCTTCGAGCTCACTGGCAGCCTGCAGGAATACTCTGAACTCCGGGTACTCTTCGCTACCGAACTCTTTGGCGAGCGTTTCTGGGATTTCCGTTGAAGGAGTGATTGGGTAAGCAAAATACGCGTTAAGCTTCGACTTCAACGCGCCATATGCGAGCGCTTCGTTACCTTTCATGTAAACTCGGTCAGTCATCTGTCAGGTCCTCACCAAGACCTCATGTATGGCGAAGTCCGGACACACCCAGTAGCAGATGCCGCATGCAGTGCAAGGCCCCTTCGTGCCCATGTAGCGCCACACCGCTGGGTGAAAGCCGATCTTGTTCAATTTGTCCGACAGAGCGAGGTTACCTTGAGGGCACGCCAGCACGCAGAGTTCGCACCCCTTGCAGCGCTCTTCAAGAATTCTCACTAGGGACTTCTGCTGCATAGTCTGTGCCAAAAGATATCTCGACCTTGAAGGCGCCATGCGGTCTCTCGGCCGAGCTTAAGTGCGTTTCGTAGCTAGTCTAAATGCGGAGATAGGACTGGGTCTGTGCCCGAGAATGGGGTGAACTATTTAGCGGGGCGGATGTCCAGTGCGCGCAACATTCGACATCACGTGTCAATAGTCGAACCAAGCTGCCCAGAATGAATTGGATGTGAAACGTAACGAGGGCTCGACTTGTCGTCAAAGGCATCGTTCAAGGAGTAGGATTCAGACCCTTCGTCTACAGAATCGCAACTGCGAACAGGCTTGTCGGATTCGTCCGTAATTTGGGCGATGCTGGAGTAGAGGTCGTGGTTGAAGGCACGGCAGATTCGATCTCGAGATTCATGACACAACTCCAGACCGAACAACCGCCCACATGCAGAATACATCAAGTCGATGCGACGCATTCTCCTGAGACTGGAGAGTTCATCGAGTTTCGGATCCTCAAGAGTGACGAGGCGCGAGTTCACGCAGGTTCCGTCATCCCTCCGGACATCGCCATATGTGATAGATGCCTCAAGGAGTTGAGCGACAAGAGAGACCGTAGATATGACTACTTCTTCATCACCTGCACGGACTGCGGTCCGCGCTATACGATCATTGACGCTCTACCTTACGATCGACCACGCACAACCATGCGAGACTTCGAAATGTGCGAAAAGTGTCTAGGTGAGTACAAGGATCCACGCAATCGAAGATTCCATGCACAAACGGTTGCCTGCGCCGACTGTGGGCCCTCTGTAGTCTTGGTTGGGCGCGACGGCAAGGGAGTTGATTCAACTGACCCGATACGCGAAGCCGGAAGGCTATTGGAGCGTGGTCACATTCTCGCGATCAAGGGTAATGGCGGATACCATCTGGCATCATCTACGCGTCTAACCGATCCAATTGTCCGACTGCGGAAGACGAAGTTCAGAGTGCAAAAGCCGCTCGCTGTAATGGCAAGGGACCTTGAAGCTACGAGATCATTCGCTGAGGTCACTCCGCCAGAAGCGGAGTTGATGACCTCTTTCGTAAGACCAATAGTTCTACTTCGGAAGCGACCGGGTTTCGATCTCTCAGAGCAGATTGCACCTGGCCTTCACAACATCGGTGTCATGCTTCCCTACACTGGGCTTCACAACATGCTCTTTGACGAGACAAGCGAGCGTGCTTTCGTCATGACGAGTGCTAATCCTCCGAACGAGCCGATCATCAAGGACGATGAGGAAGCCCTCGCTAGGCTAAGTGATGTAGTTGACTACTTCCTAGTGCATAATCGTCGGATCTCACAGAGATGCGATGACTCAGTTGTCAGATGGCTTGACGGCGCTGCTACATTGTTGAGACGGTCTAGAGGTTACGCGCCTGCCCCAATTTCAGTCGCCGTTCCCAAAGATGCTTGTACGCTTGGCGTGGGCGGCGAGTTGAACGTCACCTGCTGTCTTGTCTATCAAGGGCGGGCATACATGACACAACACATTGGCGATGTGGAGACCCTCCAGACTCTCCAATTTCAGAAAGAGGCGACTGGACACCTACTGATGCTCACTGGTTGCAGGCCGAATGCCGTCGGGCGCGATTTGCATCCACTGTTCAACACAACGAAGTTTGCTGAAGAGTTTGCCCAGGAATCAAACATCCGAGTCGTTCCGGTTCAGCACCACTACGCGCACGTAGCAGGCCTCATGGCGGAGCACAACGTCGACGAAATGGTTGGCATCTGTTGCGATGGCTACGGGTATGGCGATGATGGATCGGCTTGGGGCGGCGAAATCATCTTCGCAGACCAGAATGGGCACAAACGTGTCGGACACCTTGAACCACAACCTATGATCGGAGGAGACCTTGCAACCAAGTACGCGCTCAGAATGGTCGCTGGCATCCTTAGAGATGAACCGGAAGTTGCAGATTGGTTGCTTGCACGAAGACAGTACTTCCGGCACGGCGAAGAAGAGATCAACATGGTTCTCAGACAGGTGCGTTCTGCACAAGTGACAACAACCAGTTGTGGGCGTGTGCTCGACGCCATCTCAGCTATTCTGGGTCTATGTTACGAGCGGACCTACGAGGGCGAACCGGCCATGAAGCTCGAGTCTGCTGCGCTCGGTGGCAAAGACGTATTGAAACTGGAGCCAGCGTTGAATGGAGAAGTGATTGAGACGACATCGATGGTTCGCGAGGTTTTCGCGAGGGTTGAGAGGCTTCGCGTTCCAGATCTCGCGTACTCGGCTCAATCATACATGGCACGGTCACTGGGCATGAGCGCGATAGCGGTCGCAGAGGAGCTTGGACTCAAGACGATCGGTTTCACTGGCGGCGTGGCATGCAACGAGGCGATCATGCGTATTCTGAAAGTAACTGTGGAGAATGAAGGATTCCGTTTCCTTGTCCACAAGTTAGTGCCACCTGGAGATGGGGGCCTGTCCTTCGGACAGGCGGTCGTCGCCGCTAGGATGGCATAAGCGCTCTGGCGGTGAGCGGGCGTCTAATCAACTGCGCTAACTCGCCTATTTGCTGCAGATGTCGCGTGAGCAACAACAATAATAGTTGCTCTTCACAATCGAGCGAAGGTCTCTATGTGCCTAGCCTTTCCGGGACGAGTCCTCAGCATAAACGGCGACTTCGCCAAGGTTGACTTTGGCGAGGGAACCGCAAGAGAGGGCATCAATGTCTCGCTTGTTGAGGTGAAGCCCGGCCAGTACGTTCTCGTCCACGCAGGATACGCGATTCAAGTGATGGACGAAAAGGAAGCGCAGAAGACCCTCTCATACTGGAGAGAAATCCTCGCATACGAACAATCTGAATCCTCAAGTCGGTGACCGCCTTGTCGATCCTTGATGGCTACAGGGATGCTGACCTAGCGAAGAAGCTGCAGAGCAGGATCAATCGACTGAGCAAGGAGATCGGACGAAGGATACTGATCATGCATGTGTGCGGTTCTCACGAGTGGACGATCACACACCACGGCGTGAGAAGCCTACTACCAGAGAGTGTGGAAGTTCGAGCAGGCCCCGGATGTCCTGTGTGTGTGACACCCGCAGCGGACATTGACGCAGCCGTCGACCTCGCACTTGACGATAGGGCAATCCTGACCTACGGCGATATGTCGCGAGCCAAGGGATCGAAGCAATCGCTTGCTGAAGCTAAGACTCATGGTGGAGACGTCCGAGTCGTCTACAGCGTCCACGATGCGGTCAACATTGCAAGATCCCGTCAGGAGAAGGACTTCATCTTCTTTGCTGTCGGCTTCGAAACCACGGCGCCTGCTACTGCCTACGAGATACTTCAAGGGCCACCATCTAACCTCAGTTTCCTGACATGCTATCGATATGTGCCGTCTGCCGTCGAGACAGTCTCAAGATCACCAGATCTCCGAGTCGATGCCTTCATCAACGCAGGGCACGCCTCAACGGTCACGGGCATGAAAGCGTACCAGTCGTGTTTTGATGAGTGTCACAAACCCATGGTCTTCTCAGGATTTGAGCCACTTGACGTGCTCATATCCGTCGCTATGGTCCTGAGGCAGATACGTGACAATGAGCCGAAGATGGAGAACGAGTACACTCGGTCCGTAACATGGAATGGAAACTTGAAAGCCCAGGAAACCATGTGGAAAGTATTCGATCTTCATGAAGGGTACTGGCGCGGAGTCGCGACGATACCAAACAGCGCGCTCGACTTGAAAGCTGAGTTCTCTCAGCTAGATGCACGGCAACACTACGGTTTGACCACGAAACATGAGGGCCCAGGGTTCGCTAGGAATGCTCGTTGCGCGGATGTAATCATAGGCAAGATCGACCCACCAGAATGCCCACTATACATGAAGGAATGTACCCCCGAGACCCCACTTGGTCCCACGATGGTCTCGTCCGAGGGAACCTGCAAGATCTGGGCAGACCACAAGATCATATCAACAATGAGATGTCGAGTCTAGCGCAGCTCAGGACAAAATGTGGGGGTCGTGTGATACTCTATTCTGTTTGGTTGGCTCGGCATTCAGGACAAAACTTTGCTGATCTCGGTATCTGCGCGCCACAACTGATGCAATACTTGACCGAGAGAGGCTGAGCTGATGGTGTAGGAGGGGCCGCAGCGGGCGCTGCCGAGGGTGGAGTAGGCGCCGCAGTAGGGGGACCTGCTCCTCTGCGTCGGAACAGCAAGATGGCAGCGGCTGCGAGGATGATGACCGCGGCGACACCTGCAAGAGTCATGATTCCTCCAGGTATCGTGTTGATGAAGTCTTCAACTTGGCCCGTCTGCTTTGACGTCGTAGCCTGCGTTGTGGGAGGCACACTAGTCTTGATTACTGTAGTTGCAGAGAATGTGGTCTGCGTTATGGTGGTCAGGGATATGCTGGTTTGGGTTACTGTGGTCGGTGACATCGTGGTCTGAGTTGCTGTGGTGGACGGTTCGCCAGCTGTCACTATGAGGGTACCGGTAGCTTGGTGTTGTACGCCGTTGGCGGATCCGGTCAAGGTGATCGTGTAGGTTCTGGGGGGCGTGATCGAGTTTGTCGAGATGGAGAGGTCACCACTCTGGGTTAGATCCCAGCCCATTCCTGGGCCTAAGCCCGTTGCCTGAATATTGACAATCGTGCCACTGTATGATGGATCACTATACGTTAACATGACCCTGTAATGCGCGGTTTCACCTTGGCTCACACTCCTGCTGCCAGGCGAAAGCTCTATGGTGAAATCGAAGACGGCGGCCCCAACAACTTGGAACGTTACTTGACCACTTATCGTCCCTCCCCCTGAAAGCTCTACGGTTGCGCCTACGTGGTACGTTCCTGGCGTGTCGAAGCCTGGGGCTGTAACGTCGTACAGGAGCCCTCCGGTAATCGGTTCAGGTCCTTTAGTCCAGAAGATCGCCAGTAGGGGAGGCCTCGTTATCATGAGTGTGATCATCCCGTCAGCGCCGGGGTCTGTGTAGTACTCGATGTATACCGGCTGATTGACGCTGAGAGGGGAGTGCGGAACGTTGATGTGAACTCCCCCACCTGCAACAACCAGCCTGACGTCAATCTCTATGTTGCCAGGTCCGGGGAAAGGAGTGCCAGAAGGGTTCGCCCACAGGTATAGCTTGTATTCTCCAGGCGGCTTCAAGTTGTCAACATGCACAGTCATGGTAGCGCTGTAAGGAGGGGGATGAGGCGCAGGGTTGCTGTAGGTAAAAGTAACAGTCACTTGTGGTTCCGGAGGAGAGATCAAGAGCACGACTGATGGCAGAAACATGTCCGTAGGTGCTTCATAGAAAACCGAAATGGCATAGGTAACCGTGCCGCCCGGAACGGTAGTCCTGCTCATGGGATTCACTGACATATTCCATGCATGAACTTCAGGCGTTACTGCACCAAAGAAATACGCTAACATCAGCAGTACGGCCAGAAACATGGTTCGCGATCTTACCGATCTAGATGGCAAACAATTCTTCTCCTTATGGATCATGCGAAGGGGTTTCGGCCGCGTCTTAGAACTCAAGATTGCAGCCAACCACACGACCATTGCAACTCCTAGTTATAGCTTTGTGCGTCTCCATGGTTTGATTGCATACACATGCCCACATTCGCCCTGCTCGCAGAGGTCTAGGGATTCTACGAGGAGAAGAAGAGTCAAGACACATCTTCGACTTGACTACAGATGTTACGAGAAGCCTATCGTATGTTAATCCTTAGACCACTGTCAGAGCGTTCTCTTCTGTCCACATTCTGGGCAGAACTCCGCCTCGTCCGGAATCCTCGAACCGCATGATATACAGAATACTCTTCGTTTCGGTTTTTCTGGTCTCTGTCCGTGCATGCCAAGAACGGCTGTCGCCGCAACAAACACCACGAGCAAGACCATCAGAATCAAAGTAGAGGGAGGCATTATGGGGGAGGAGGGCATGATCGACGTAGGGTTTTCAGAGCGAGGAATGGTTGCAGTTGACGCTATCGTGCTTGGATTTGCTGTCGTTGTACTCGGCGCCTCTATGTCCTGCGTCGTTGTAGGAAGGGAAATGGTTGTAACCGTTCCGCGTTCAGAGGTGGTAATGCTAAGCTCCACTGCAGTCGTAACCGCCGGGACTATTGAGATCGAGAATTCATTATCGTCTGCCTCCACCGGTGCAGTGGCCACCGCTGGTACGACCCCACGGCCCAGGTGGAGTGACGCCCTAAACAAGAGCGGCCAAGTCCCCACCCCCAGTTCGAGTCGAAACGTCCCGCTAGCCGTCCCTGACAGATACGGATGGACCTCCTGCCAAAGTTCGACCCAACACTGGGCGTACGTTAAATGATTCGTAGTCTGGTACTCGCCCGTACCACACCTAGAATATTCTGACGCAGGTATTGTGGCATTTGCTGAACCCTTCACGGGATAAGGATTGGGTACCACATCATGAAGCACGACCATCTGCAGAAAGTAGCCGTGTGGCACGTTGTTGTATGCGACACTAGCTTCCACCCATGCGGTGTCAACACCATAGCCAACGGTCGAGGAATACCGCAGGTCGGTGATCTCCACTCTCTTCTCAGCTCCTTCCGCTGTTGGAGTTGGCGCGAGTGGAAGAAGCACCGCAATCAGGATAGCTGGCAGCCATCGTTTCAGTCGACTCATAGAACCCGCCACAGAACCATTCATCACCTCATTCACTGTAATCAGCATTAGGGTTCAAGGAGCGAGCAAGTCGTATTTTTCTTGTTCTTAGGGACAAGAAGATCGATGGAGAAGCCAGATGGGAAATCGAATCCACTCAAGTCCGATGATAATTGAAATCATTCTGCTGCTCGACGTAACACGATGACTGAAGTGGAAACGCGGAAGTAGAGAAACTTTGAGCTGGATCCCGTTCGAAAAGCAGGGCGCTTCATGGGTGCCAATTCCGCGCCGGCACTCGCAGTGCAAGAAAGAGATTTCACATGTAATATATAGCAAACCATAGCTTCTAATCGCAATATATATGATCAGAGCTTAGGTGCTGGCAGTACGCACTAGGTAATGACGCGAGTGCAGCACATACGCGTCGCCTAGTGGCCAGTTGGTTGAGCAGATGGAAATTCGGAAAGTGCAGAAGGTCGGACACTCCACGCTGACAGTCTCATTGCCAAGAGATTGGGTCGAACAAGTAGGATTGAAGCAGGGAAACGTTGTGACCCTGCGACGTACAGATGACGGCTGCCTCAGGTTAGTTCCGGGGCTGGCTGGCGAGAGATCAGAATCCATGGTGGCCAGAGTCAACGCGGATCTCTGCAAGGAACATGAGCTGCTCTCAAGGATCATCACCGGTAACTACATCGAGGGGCGAGATTCTGTAGTCATCACATCTAGCAAGGACATGAGCGCTGAACATCTGTGGGAGATCAGAAGTACTGTTCAGAGGCTGATGGGGCTTAGCATTGTTGAACAGACCCCCAGACAGGTCGTGATTCAGAGCTTCGTGGATCCCTCCAAGTTCCCCGTAGGCGGCCTCATGCAGAGGCTACACAGAGTGGGCCTCTCCATGCAAGAGACAGCGATGACCGCTCTCTTGGAGAAGAGGCAAGACATGGCAGGCGAGGTCCTCCAGATGGAAAACGAGGCTGATAGGATCTACTGGTTGATAGTCCGCCAACTAATACTTGCAACCACAAAGCTCAGCGCCGCCCGTGACATTGGAGTGTTCAACCCGCAGCACGCCCTTGGGAACCGCATCGTTTCCAAGCACCTTGAATGCATCGCAGACTGTGCGGAGAGTGAAGCTAAGGAAGTCGTCGGAATCAAAGATGAAGACTACGACAAACACAAGTCAGTGATTGATGAGATCGCTGAAATGAACAAGGGAGTCAAATTGATCTCAGAGAACACAATGAAAGCATTCGTCAAGCTTGATGTGGATCTCGCGAACAAGTCAATTGAAGACGGCGTACGCACTCAAACTAGAAACAGGAAGATCTCAGAGAAGATCGTGGACGACATCTCAAGCCGGAACGTTGCGCTCGCATTCAGATCGATAGCGTGGAACCTTACGGAGACCGCGCGATACTGTCAGATGATCGCGGAAGTAACAATTAACAGGTACTTGGAAGAACCCAGTGACCTATGCAACTTCAAGAGATCAGAGTGAGCAACGCGGACAAGCTTGACTACCTATGTCCGGTCAGATCTTTGTCATGTTCTGAATCTGCTCTTCTGAGAAGACTCCCTTATCCGTGATCACGCCCGTGACGAGTTCCAGCGGAGTCAAGTCGAAGGCTGGATTGAAAACATTGACGCCCTTAGGTGTGATTCGCCTCCCTGCAATCTCGGTGACTTCCCTAGAATCGCGTTCCTCAATCGACACGGGAGCGGACTCTGCAGTCAGGTCGAGCGTTGTGGCGGGCGCCGCAACATAAAACGGGATCCCATAATACTTGGCTGCGAGCGCAATCATGAAAGTGCCCACTTTGTTAGCTACCAAGGTTCTCGTTATGCGATCAGCGCCCACGATGACCGTGTCCACCATGCCCTTCGACATCGTGATCCCGACTGCACTATCAACTATCAAGGTCGTGGGGATCTTGTCCGCCGACGCCTCGTAGACAGTTATTCTGGCACCTTGCTGTCTGGGTCTAGTTTCCGTTGCGATGACTTTGACTTTCTTGCCTTGCGCGATGGCGCTTCGGATTACTCCAAAGGCTGTTCCGTAGCTTACTGTGGCCATGGTGCCCGTGTTACAGTGTGTCAGGATTGTGTCTCCGTCTTGGATCAGCTCGGCGCCGATAGCTCCTATCCTCCGGTTGGCTTCGACGTCCTCATTGGCCATGAGCTGTGCTTCGGCAGCAAGGGTTTCTCGGATATCAAGTCCCTGATCAGCTGCCTCTCGGGCTTTCCTGAGCACTCGGTCGACCGCCCAGGACAAGTTTCTGGCGGTGGGTCGCGTTGCTCGGATGATTTCTGCGGCCTTCTCGAGGTCGAGCAATAGCAGACTCTTGTCGTTGTGTTTGCTGCGTTTTGCTGCCAGTGCCAAGCCCATCGCCGCAGTGACTCCGATGGCGGGCGCACCCCTGACGGTCATGTCACGTATCGCCCGAGCAACTTGTCTGTGATCTCTACACAAAACGAATGTTAGCCGGTTCGGGAGCTGCCTCTGATCAACTAGCCGCACACCGCCGCGGGTCCACTCGACAGTCCTTAGAGTGGCGAGGTCAACCAAGCCTGACGCCGTTGTAGAACATGACGCGATTACATTAAAAGTGCAGCGTCATTGTAGATGAGCTCGGATTGACCGCACGTGGCTGAGCACATAGCAAGTGAGTCGGGGAACGAGAAGCAATTCCAAGTCTACGAAGCTTTCCTACAAGCGGGGGAGGTTTTTCTTCCGAGAGCTTCCGAATTGATGGAGATGCGCGAACGCGGGTTCGGGAACCTAAGGGGAAGGAAACTCGTTCTTACACCTCATGAGGCTTTCTATCTTCTCGAAAAAGGCAGGATCACTGTCGAGGGAAAGACCGGGGAGAACATCACATTCGAGGAACTGGTGAAATCTGTCTCCAAGAGACATCCTGCGGTTTGGGTCAAGTACCTCGTATATCGTGACCTCCGTGACAGAGGATACATTGTCAGGGAGTCCCCCGCCTTCGACTTCGAGATCCACGGCAAGGGTCCGATGCGGAGGTACCTCTACATAGTCTACGAGGGCGGTGAAGCCGACCTCAAAACCCTTCGCACACTCCTGAAGCGGGCGACTAGAGACAAGAAGGACCTCATACTTGCCGTGGTTGACAGACGAACTGATATCGTCTACTACTCACTTGAGTTCCTCAGAGTCTAGGTTACAGCATACAAAGACCGGCAAGACTACCTCAGGCTCTGCGGAATTCTGACCAACCGACAGTCGCGTCACCAAAAGATCGCAAGCGCGGTGTTATCACGAGGGCTGCCTTGCTCCGCAAGCGGGACAGATCATGGTCTCCTTTGCGAGTCCCGCTCCGCATTGTATGCAATACTTCTCAGGACGTGGCGGAGGTGGAGGCAGATACGAGCGCGGAGCTTCCACAGCCCCTGGCGGCGCATGGCGAATAATGTTGCCAACTAGTCCTCCCAATGTGCCTCCTACGATCTGCATGAACACCGTTACAGCCAAGGCGACGAGGAGAACGTCTTGAGAAATCTCCGGAACCGGGGGCGGCGTGTATAGATGACCAGAAACCACTGCCATGAAGATTGAGAGTTGGATGGGGAAGCTGAATAGTCCCACAAGAAATCCGGCAATCAGGGCTCTCCTGCGTTGGGCGTAGAGGAACAATGCGGCGCCTAGCCCTCCTACAAAGGTGCCAATTGCGCTTCCCGCTGGGACTTCGCTTATGTCGAGAACAACTCCTATGAGTCCGCCGATGATCAAACCGGCTAGCACAGATAGGCCCATGTTTGCTCTCATTGTTGACAAGATTCGCACATCTCGAGAGGGGTCTAGGAAACCTGTTCCCCGCCTAATAAGCCGTGGTGCGGCCGAATCGAAAGAAAACACTTAGCACACCTCTGAATGAGATAGCGGATCGTACCAATATGGAGGCGAACCGTATGCCGAACAAGGAATTCACTTTGCCAAGAGGCATCAGAGACATCGAACCAGATGAGATGGTAAAACGAAACTGGGTCTACGAGAGAATAAGAGACGTGTTTCGCAGATACGCCTTTCAAGAGATGGAACCCGCGACGCTCGAGGAACTCAGAACGCTAGAAGCCAAGAGCGGGCCCAGCATCAAGGATGAAATCTACTGGTTCAACGACAAAGCGGGTCGCAGCATCGGCCTAAGGTTCGACCTCACCGTCGGTATGGCTCGCATGGTGGCCGGCCGCTCAGATCTTCCCGAGCCAATCAAGCTTGCCTCCATCGCAGGAAGTTGGCGGTACGATGAGCCACAATATGGGCGATACAGATACTTCAGTCAGTGGGACGCGGAGATCTTCGGATCCAACGACCCTACAGCAGACGCGGAAGCCATCGCCCTGAGCATGGATATTCTCGACAACGTTGGCCTAAGCGAATTCGAAGTTCGCATTTCGAATCGCAAGGTCATTCAAGCTTTCGTCGAAAGCCTGGGATTGAGATCTCAAGAGAGGGTGGAGGCGGTCTTTCGCATCGTCGACAAGTCGCGCAAGATCCCGAGGGAGGCTGTCAGGACGGAGCTTCGTTCAGAGGGACTGGAAGACGCCGTCATCGATTCAGTCGTGGAATTTACGTCGATTCAGGGCACGCCTGACGAAGTTCTCGGGAAGGTCTCCGAAGTGCAAACGCGAGGCGAGGAAGCAAAACTCGGATACAGACAGCTCATACAATTGGCCGAGGCGTTGAAGGGTTTCAACAAGCTGGATCGTTGCCTATTCGATATGAGCGTGGTCAGGGGCATCGGGTACTATGACGGGATCGTCTTCGAGGCATTCGACAAAGGAGGAGAAGAGGTCGGGGCGATACTGGGAGGAGGAAGATACGACAAACTCTGCGGCATTTACGGAAAGAGGAACATCCCCGCGACAGGCGTTGCCGGAGGCATCGAGAGACTGCTGATATCACTAGAGAAGGCCAAGGTCTTCCCAAGGCTCAGCACAGTCGGAACTGTCTTCGTCGTCGCAGTCAACAACGAGGTAAGGCAGAAGACACTCTCGATCGCCACGAAGCTCCGCAGCCTACGAATCCCTTCGGACGTGGACGTCAAGGGCAAGTCGCTCGCAAAACAGCTCGAGTACGCAGACTCGCTTGACATTCCGTACGCACTGATAGTAGGACCTCAAGAAGTCAAAAGCGGCCGGTTCAAGCTCAGAGACATGAAGAAGCGTACAGAGGAAAGCCTCACCCTTGAACAAGCTATCAATCGCCTCAGCTGCATTTCACCTGAATAGGAATCGCGGACGCCGGAGAATCGCTGCGGCTGACGAAGAGCGTCTGACAGATCGAACATGGCCGCTCTGGGCGCGTAGCGAAGGCCGAACAGGCGACAATCCTAAGACTATTGTTCGACGCGAAATTCCACCCACAACACTTCACAAGAATCTGCGAGAGCAAAGTGGCAAAGATCCATCGAATAGACTACTCTGTGGCCCAGTCTTCTGGAAGCCCTGAGCCCTTATTCCACCACCCCGATTTCGCGCCGCGCGGACTTTGGTCACTCTCACAGGTTGGATGCGAATTGCCATTCGCGAGTTCTTCAGAAAGATGATGAAACCTGACCCCCCCTCAACCCATTCGAGCAGGATACCGAGGTTCGCAGTGCTAATATTGTCCTCCGGCAACAGAACTGATGTCAGGGCGGTAGAAATTGGCCACCCATAACGGAGATCGTTCTGTACGTTACGATGAACTCATCGGAATAGACAAAGAAGAGATTGATACTCCTGCACTACTCATAGATCTGGACCTTCTGGAGAAGAACATCAAAACCGTGGCTGACTACTATAGCCGAACGAAGGGAGCTGCGCTACGACCTCACCAAAAGGGCCACAGACTTCCAGTCATTGCCAGAAAACAGATCAATGCTGGCGCAAGAGGCGTGTCAATGACTTCGTTCGGACTTGCCGAATTCTACGTCGATTCCGGAATTCGAGATATCCTAATCACAAACGAGATCTACGGTAGGAACAAGATTCTCAGACTTTGCAGTCTGTCCAAGCGCGGCGCCGTGACAGTTAGTGTTGACAATATCGAAAACGCGAAACAGCTTTCGAAAGCGGCACTAACTAATGACACAGAGATCAACGTGGCAGTCGAGCTTTACATGGGAAAGGGAAGCTGTGGAGTGGAAATTGATAGGGCACCTCAATTTGTAAATCAGTTGGCTGGGTTGAAGGGTTTACATTTCAAGGGAATATGGTGGCATGATGGTCGTCTGGGAGGCATAGCAAAGTGGGCCGATCGCAGAATTGAGGAATTCAAAACACTCGACAGAGTGGCAAGGGCAAGGACCGAGATAGAGAAATTAGGCATTGAGGTCGAGATGCTGAGTGGTGGACATACCTGCACGTGGAATATTACCCCGGAATACGGTGGCCTGAGCGAAATTGAAGTTCAAGCCGGCAATTACGCGTTCTCGGACTGGGTTGACAAGCTTCTGGAAGGGCAAGAGAAGTTTGAATGTGCCTTGACCGTCCTAACGAGGTGCATAAGCAGGCCCAGTCCTCACGAAGCAATGTTCGACAGCGGCATGAATGCTTGTTCTGATGAGGCGGGCGCACTAGTCAAGGGCGGGTACAATAGCGTCGTCGGACCCAAATTCAAGGATTTTGAAGGCGTCGGCCCTGTGCTTCAACGCGAAGAAATAATGTACGCCGCCTGCGAGCATCCAAGCAGAGAGATATACGTGGGCGATGTGTTTGAACTCATACCTCCTCACGCTGACACGACAGCAAAGTTGCATGACAAATACTATGGCATAAGAAACAACAAAATCGAAGCCATCTGGCCCAATTACGGAAGAGGTCTCCTCTGACTGGGAGTGATTCCAACCTTCGGAGCACAACTGCGACAGCTTCCTCCAGTAGTCAAGCCATCTTGAGTCGAGGCCGAACTGCTCCTGAAATCTCCCCACTTTAGCTACCTGTTGTCTGGGTGATAGGAAGGACTCGAACAAAGTTGCTGGCGGGCCCGCGGGGATTTGAACCCCGGACTTTTGCGTGCGTCTCGGGCGCACTCTACAGCTGGTTCCGCGGTTCGCTTAGGAGGCTCGGCTAGCCTAGGGCGTCTATCTGCCGCGCTGTCCATACTTCGCCCCGCAGGCGTCAACCTGCAAGACTGCGCCACGGGCCCTGCACGATGAGACTAGCCTCTGTGGCATCATATAGTTTGCTCAGAACAAACCGTGAACCATCCTCACGAGTGGACGTTCGCATGACAAGTTTTTAGCTAAACTCATGTTCTAGCAGATACGAGCGGGGGTTCCCGAGACCCACACGATCGAGGGCGGGATTCAGGTCAAAGGGGCAGGACGACCGCTCAGAGTCGTGCCACACTTAAGATCCGCCTCGGGACAGGAAATCCTGTGGCGTAGGCCTTCGTGGGTTCGAATCCCACCCCCCGCACTTTTCGATGAACCTCCGAGATCTCTTCGAGATTTGATCTCGAGTGGAATCCTCTCTGAGCTCTGTCAAACCTTGACACCAGAAGACTACCCGCAGGCATGCTCCTCCTCCACCTCTACTCCCGCGACAAGGTATATGAGCGACACGGAGAACGAGTACCGAGTGTGCGTATCGTTGGGCGAAGTGGCGAACGGATCTCACGTGGAGTATTGTTCGAACTGCGGCAAGAAAATCGAGAAACCTATTCTCTCCAAAGGGTACGTTTTCTGCTCAGACCAATGCCGAGAATCATTCACGACCAGCCGATGACGATCGCTCGATTCGATGGGATTTGGATTTGACTAGACCCAAATGGCAGAAGGACCGTAAGAGAATGGCGAGCAGAATGGGCCAGAAGAGCGGCAGGGTTAGGTAGGCAAGCTGGCGCTCAGCTAGATCCGATCCTCATACTTCGACTTTCTCAGAGGCACGAGGCAGTACGGACAAGTGGATTGAAGCTCAACGAGCACCGAACGACATTTCGGGCAGTACCAACCCATCACAGCCACGTTCTTTACACACGCATCTTTGCATCTAGACAGCACCTGATGCATCCGTACCGCAGGCACGTGTCCGTCATCTTGTTCATTGAATCTCTCGCTCAAGAATCATGTTCGGGGTCATCACGAGACTGGGCTTCGTCGATTCCCCTTGTCATTTCACTGTCCGTCTCCTGATGCAAGATGCGTCGACTCGACTGTCCTAGCAGGATACCTACACTAAGAGACCGGCAGACGCATATGCATCTCTCGTGGACGTTAGATTTGATGGTGCTTGCTATCAGTTGATATGCCGCATCTGTCCTTTGTATACTTGGAAGAATGTGATATTCTGGGGCGGTGAGATGGTTTGAAGAGCATTTATTGGGCGCAGCGACGCACTCCGGAGTTGCTAGCTGCAGAGATTGACCGCCGACGGAAACAATTCACTCGGTGACGCAACCCGTCTCCGATCCTTCTTTCTTCGTCTCCTTTATCGCCGGCTGCCTAGCGAATCATACTTGGACCACAGGGACACCCATAAGGCGGGCGTGCTGTACAAAGTTATGTCAGATCGAGTTTTTTTCATGCGTCTGTCGAAAATGCGGTACCAACTTCCAGTTCACGGAGACATGTAGGAAGTTTAGTGACTTCATGGACTCTGAGAAATTCACGTGCCCCAACCGCCATGAGGAGACAAGTTCTCCGCGGACTTTTCTCCAAATCTTGGAGACAGGCGAATCGCAGCCAATGCAGGGTTGGAAGCCGACGGAGGACCGTGAGTATGTCAATATTCTCGATTATGATACAGCCCGAATCAACGGCATGCAGATAGATCACATCGGTTCGGGGCTCTACGTTGATTGGAAGACAGGCAAGAAGTACGACTACGAGGAGGACACGAAGGGAAACCGCCACCGCTTCGAAGTACCAGTATGAGTGCAGCTCGACACGTGATTTCTTGGATGAAGCTAGACCTAGCGATTGCTATTACGAAAGATACTGAGAGAACAGGAAGAACAGAAAGAGGGAAATCGGGAGGGAATTCTCCCAGGTTTCTATTGGGCGATTTCGCCTGTGGCAAATCTTGGACCAACAGGGTTAATCTTGACCTTCACTTTATCGCCAGGCTTGGTTTGCGGAACAAAGACTACGAAACCCTCGATCCGAGCTACTCCGTCTCCTCGACTGCTAATCTCCTTGATTTCAAGCCAGTGCTCCTTACCCTGTTCTGTTCTCATGTGATGAATGACG
>Ga0315268_10001074_pt1 | contig 31844 bp, 25 predicted proteins | sample C1_top_MG_FD_204535 | JGI IMG/M metagenome (GOLD analysis project Ga0315268, IMG submission 204535) | Sediment microbial communities from Yellowstone Lake, YNP, Wyoming, USA - C1_top | ecosystem: Environmental > Aquatic > Freshwater > Lake > Sediment | place: USA: Wyoming | collected 2017-08-01
TGACAATTTTTATAGGATTTGTATGCATTGGGGGGGCCCGGGAAAATTGATATCCGGTTGCGCTGCGATTTATCATCCCAGACAGGGGGGCGAGGAAAAATCGGCGCACGAACGCTCACCCGGCCAGCGTAGCCGGAATAGCAAATTCCAATTCGTCGTCCTCAGCCTTTGGTCATTTTAATCCGATTAATCCACAAGAACAGCGGAACGGAAACGAACTGGGCCGTGACGGAGAACGCAATCATCGACGGGAACGAGAGGTCATAAAGTATTCCCATCAGGGCGCTTCCGAGAAACCAGAAAACGCCGAAGCCTGTGTTAAAGAGCCCGTAGGCCGAACCACGCCTATTGGCGGGAACCATTTCCGCGATGGCGGCCCGCATGATGGATTCCTGCGCTCCCATGCCCACTCCCCACAATGTCATGCCGAGAAGTGCGAAATAAAAGCCCCCGAGAAAAACCAGCGGGGCAAAAAGCGATGAGATAAGAGCGGCAAGGGCCATGACGGGAATGCCTTTCCGGTCGAATAGGCGGCCGAACACAAGCGCGGCAAGCGCATCAACTCCCATGGCGATGGCATAAAATACGGGAACCCATTCATCCGAAAGAACGGACGCTTTTTTGAAGTGATAAGCGATCAAGGGGAAGTCGGCGAATCCGGCGGCAAGGAGGGCAACAGCGGCAAGATAGATCCAGAATATCCGCGAGAAGCCCTTTTTTCCCTGCTCCTCCGGACTCTCTTCGAAATCGCGCGGACGGGGATATAGAAAACGCGCCGCGGCCAGGACTCCCAGGGCCAGGAGCGCCGGAATGAGCAAGAGACCGAAAGCGTTTCGGTAACCGCCTCTAAAATACAGGACCAGCGCGACAACGGCCGGGCCGAGCATGGCGCCTATCTGGTCCATGGCCTCGTGCAGGCCGAACCCCCAGCCGCGTCCTGTCTGAGCCGTCGCATGCGATAGCATAGCATCGCGGGCGGGCGTGCGGACGGCTTTGCCCATACGCTCCGCAATCAAGAGGAAGGCGGCGATTTGCCAGCTTCCTGCCAGCGCAAGGAGGGGCACGGCCAGCAGGTTCAGGGCATATCCCAGGATGGTCATCATCCAGTATTTGCCCGTCCTGTCGCTGATATAACCGAAGAGCGAGCGCAGGCCATATCCGATAAGCTCCCCGAAGCCCGAGATGATTCCGACCATCGCGGCGCTGGCCCCGAGGACGGCAAGGTATAAGCCCGCTATGCTCCGCGCTCCCTCGTACGTCGCATCCGCAAAGAGGCTTACAAAGCCGAGCAAAATGACGAATTTGAGGGCGGTTTTCCGGGACAAACGATTGTTTTCCATCCGGCTCATGAATATCTTATGGAGTCGCTTCCGATAAATATAAATTCGACAAGAGGCATTCGCTTTTAGAACAGATTCAGCATGACTAACATAAACACTGACATGAGCATGAAGAACACGAACGCAGCCAGGGACATCTTCGCGGCCATTATTAAAGGCTTCCGCTTGTCTGGAAAATGCTTCAGGTATTCTCCATACGTAATCACGAAGGCGCAGAGCGCCGCCAGTGTCGAAAATAATACGCCGAGCACAACGTAAAATAGCAGCATTCTATCTGCGGCTCATTTCTCGTTTCATGGTTCTTTTAACCGGTTCTTCCCGATAAAAGGGGATAATTATGGCTATCAAGGCCGAGATGGGAGTTTTCAACCTTCCTCCTTTATGGTCCTCTAATCCCGCAGGGTTGCCTTCAACCGCAGCGGGTTGATGATTAAGTCAAGCGCGTGATGGATATCGGCCACCACGATGTCGGCCACGCGCAGCAGTTCCCCGGCCGCTCCTTCCGGGCCGATGACGGCCACGCTAAGACCGGCGAGCGCCATCATGGGCACGTCGTTCCGGCCGTTCCCGATGGCTATGGCGCGTTTGGGCTCTAGCTCTCTCATGAAGTCAGCCTTTTCTTGGCCTCGGCGGACGATTCTGAACTCGACGGGCAAGCCCCTCAGCTGGCTCTCTGCTTTTTCAAATGTATCAGCAGTCAATACGGTGATCCTTACGCTTCTGGCCAGCTCTCGGAAGCGCTCCGCGACTCCAGGAAGCAGGGACCCCTCGAGCGAAACCGTCCCGCTGTAATCAAGCACGAGATCGCTGAACGAACGCAGGATCCCATCCGATAAGGTCAGCTTGACACAGCGTGAGGGCGTGCTTTTATTGGCCGGGGCTTGCTTTGGTTTTTCCATTTGTCCGGCCCGTGCCGCCTCTCTTACCATCCTCGCCTTGTGGTTCTGCGCGACGCTTGCCAAGAATTTGCGGGCCTGGGGAGTCCCTATCTCGGCCAAGGCCTCGACCGCGGCACGGGCTACGTAGACGTCCTGCGTCGTATCAACCAGCTTGATGAGGTCTCCTACAGCCAGCTCTTCGCGAAGATTTCCCAGGAGCCGGGCCGCTCTTTCAGATGTCTCCGGTTCTGGATGATTCAGGGCGGCGATCAACTTCTCCACATAGCTCTTTCCTCTCCAGAGCGTGGGAATATCCTGCCCACAATTGGGGCACCGGGCGACATCCGTGGGAAAGTCGCTCCAGCATTTAGGGCAAAAGAAGCGCATGACTCACTCGCTAACCAGACGGGCACGAATTCGTTCGAGATCGGCCGATGCTTCTTCCAGTCGAGCCACTTCTTCGCGGACCGTCTCGCTCTGCTGTTGACGCCGATCTATCGCAGCGCGAATCGCTCCATTAGTCGCGGCAATGGTGTCGGCGAGGCTTTGATCGAGAGCAGAGCTGAATCGGGTGAAGGTATCGTCAATACTCTGGAATGTCGCCCAGCGCAGGTTCTCCACATTCGTCACCGCCAACGCTGAGACCTGATCAAGCAATCGTTTGCGAAGTCGTTCGGCACGAACGGAAGCCGGAAGCAGCCGATTGAATAGACCGCCGGTTATTGGAACGAGACCGCTTGTCCACCTGTGGGTCACCCAATAGGGGTCCTGAACCATCTCAAAGGCTTCTGCGCTTTCCGGAGCGTGGTAAGGCACATCGAATTGCTCTGCGGCCGTTTTACGAATCGACTCGGTTAGCTCCTCTGCCCGTTTTTGGTGTGGGCGTAAGGCCTCGGTCACGGCCATGCGGAAGAGAGAGGTTGTTTCGCCAGACAGGTGTTCGAAGAAACCGGGAATCTCCTTGGCTAAAGCGCTTTGAGCTTCTCGCTCGGGGGATTGGCCATTCCCGGCCATCGCTTCCAAGGCGATTCTTCCTAAGTATCTTCGACCCTTCACCCGGAGGTTCTCGGCGTGATCCTCCAGCAGCACATGCATTCGGCGGCGGTCTCCCCCCAAAAGGTCGCCTGCTAGGACTCGCTGGCGCTGAGCCTCTTCAATCTTCTGCTCAAGAACCTCCAGCCGCACTTGCAGCTCCTCCATGGGTATCTGGAGCGACCGGATGGCCAACCGGAGGCGCATCAAGCATTCTGCCAGCACATCCCCGGCTTTCCGGCCAACGGCATGACGCAGAGCGGCGGTCTTCTCGCTTGCGAAGAAGTCCACGAGGCACCGCTCCACTTCGCCCAGGCCGCTATTGATCCACCGGGTTAGATCGCCATTGCGCCGCGCCTCCAGCGCCTCTTTTGCCGAGACACAAAACACGGGCGTGCCGATCGGCACGCTGACTTGCTCGGTCAGCACCTTGCGCAGGAATTCGAAAGCGGATTGACGTTCTCCATCGTCGAGATAGTCCACCTTGTTGAGAATGAAGAACAGCCGCGGGACTTTCGACCGCACCTGTCTAAGAAATTCTATCTCGACCTCCGTGATCGGGGGGTCTGCCGAAAATAGAAAGAGTGCAGCATCACACTGGGGAAGAAAATTGAGCGCGGCCTCCGTGTTATGACGGAATGTTGAACCCACGCCCGGAGTATCGATGAGCACGACGCCTTTGTTAAGGATCGATCCCGGATGGAAGACGTCGACTTGTAGGACGCCGAGGTTATTCCCAGGGTTTCTGGTCTCCGTGACAAAGCCGGCCAGAAAGTCTGCGAGATGGTCGGCGCTCTCGGCGGTCACTTCCCTGGGCTCTCGCTTATCCTGAAAGTAGACCCGGGCTTTAAGCGGCTGGCCGGACCGGACGAATGTCGGGATCGCCGTCACAGGGATAACCGCGGTCGGCAACACCGCCTCGCCTAGGAGTGCATTGAGCAGTGTGCTCTTGCCCCGCTTGAACTGTCCTAAGACAGCCAGGTGGAAACGGCCTTGTCCAAGCCGGTCTTTCAGTCCAACGAGGCGCGCGATTTCGGATCTGAATCCCCCGTCCAGGCGACCTAGGGCCCTGACGGCTTGCTCAAGGATTAAAAGGAGTTCTCGATTGAAGGATCTTCCTGCGTTGGTCGGCGATTTCGGGGACCCCATAAAATCCATGGGATCATTTTTAGCCAAGTTATCCATAAGATAAACTCCTCAGGGCTTAAGCCTGGCAGGAGGTGCATGGGATAGACAGGCCACTCCTGCCGGGTTGGGCCTTGGCAGGAGTCATCAGCCGACGGGCGGTTTCTCGGGGGACTCCATCCCCTTGCTTTTATGTTATTTCAAATAATCGCATAAGTCAATTTTCTGCGATCTGTCTCCCTATCGCGGGAACTCAAGTTAAGCCTTAAGCAAATAATGCAAATATTTTGTTCCCCCCAATTGAATGAGCGCCCTAGAGACCGCATGTTGTTCATCACTTTGAATAAGGTCTTTGCGACGAATTCTGGTTTTTTGGGAAAAGCCTATCAAGTTTTGGGACAATTCGGAAAAACGTTTTACTGCATGCATGATTATGAATTTTGAATACTCCTCATCCATGCCATTGCTAACCAGGATAGCGTGTCGAAGACAGAAGCCGTCTGATTTCTCATATGCTGCGAAGCCCTCCGGCCTGGCCAGCAACTTTCTAAAATAATCTAGATATTCCATTTCAACTTGGCCCGTATAAGAACAGACAGGACAGTTAATATTGGAATTGAAAATCGTTCCAAAAATATTTCCGGATTTTAGGTCACGTCCTATCAATGCGCTCAATCTGCGGGACGTTTCCTGTGCAATTTCTGCCAATACCAATGAAAGGCATGCCAATGAGGCCATAGAAGCCAATTGCCATAAATGGAAGGGACATAGCGCGCCCTCCTGGCTGTACTCCTGGCGTTTATTCGCATCATGGACCAAGTCATAGGGCAGGTGCGAATAGAAATTCAGCATGTTTTTCCAAAGTCTAGTGCAGAAGAAGCAATGTTTTGATTCAGCCAGCTTTTCCAAATCATTCCGAACGGATGTCTCAAGAACATCGAAATTGTCCATTGAATCCTCCCAAATCGCCGATTTTAGCTTGAGTCCTTTGAACGAAAGCAGCTTGTCGAACATTCATTCGGAGATGGCGGCATTTAGGCCTCTCCCCCAGCACCTCTTCTTCTCGCCTGCGGCGAAATGCTTTCTTGAGATAGAGTCTTATGTCCACGCAGACGGGCAATGTCGGCTTCAACGCGCTCGGCGCTTTCAAAGCCCACTCGCCCTTCGCCGATGTGACGCAGCTGGTCGCGGAACAGCGCGGCATAGGATTCGTAGGCTTGGCAGACGGAGTCGAGATTGCCTTTAAGCCACGTTCTCACTTTGCGTTGATGATCGCTCAGGGCGGACCAGATCGGCCAGTAGCCATGCCTCAGAATCCGCTTTTTTGTGATCCGCATGGCCAGTGCCGGCCACCATAAAAATAACCGCGGATTCCGGACCTCGGGAATGCCCTTGAGTTGCGTTTCGTCAGCACGTGGTAGCGGAGTGAATCCAGCGACGGTTTCATTCAACGTTAGATTATTCGGTCCGCCACATGCCACAGAGATTTTCTGTAGAATCTTTCCGAGCGATTGCGCCAGTTCCTCGAGTCGCCCGCGTGCAGCATCTGCCGCTTCGGCCATAGTCAGCATCGTTGCGGTGACGAGAGCATCAGTGCGGGGGCGGCTTTTTCTCGTCGCAGCAGAGGCTCGTTTCGCGGATTGATGAATGATATCGTTTAGGACTTCGGAGAGTCCGGCCCCGCCCGGCTTTGTCAAGTCCTCGACCACGGCGGCAATCCGATCATCTGCCTCAGCAAAGAGCGCTTCGGCTTGTTGGATGCTCTCGCCGGATTTATGCGATGTTTTACCGCGGGACCGCTGAAACAGGTTATCCAGATAAGATGCCGCGAGCTCTTCAAGGTGGGCAATCTTGCGGTGGATGGACTGTTCGGCGAATTCACGGTGCCTCTGCATATGCGGCAGGATTGCCTCGGCAAACCAATGGTCCGTCAGCGCCGTGTGGGGCAATCGAGTGCTCACGGGATAGACCGGAATTTCGTTGCCAAGTTCTTTCGAGACGAATTGCTTGACATATTTAACGACTCGGCACCGATCCGCCGTATTCAGCAGGTCACTTTTGCTGATCAAAACCGTCACTGGGATGGCGGCGTCGAAGAACCCCTGGAGAAGAGCCATGTCCTCATCGTTCATTGTCGAACCGGCATCCAGGAGGAGAATGCCCAGGTCACACCGCGGCAGGTAAGCTTTTGTCTGGGCGGCCCCGAACGTCGCCAGAGATCCAATGCCCGGCGTGTCCATGAATACCACTCCCTCGGCCAGACGTGGATTCGGCATCCGCAATTCAACCTCGGCAACACGATGTTTGTTGCCGGGATTGCCCTCTTCCGTCACAAATTCGGCGATGCGCTCGATAGGTAAGCGTTGCGCCTCAGAGACATCGAATCGCACGACGAGTTCAGCGTTCTCGGCCCGGCGCAGCCGCGTCAAAACGGCCGTAACCGGCAATACTCCGACCGGAAGGATCTCTGCTCCAAGAAGGTAATTAAGGAGCGATGACTTTCCCGAGTTAACACGTCCGAAAAACGCCACTTCCAGGTCGGGCGACTCCAGCCTGGCGATGATGTTCTCAAGCATTGGGCGCAACTCGACCAGTCCGTGGCGCGTGATTATGCTTTCCAGGTTTAATAGGGCGTCGCTACCCTGGGGCGCGTGGGTCAGGCGAACCAGACGCTGGGCAAGGTCTTCGCCACAAGACCGGGCCAAGTAGGCCAAAAGACTCTCGGAGAGCCGTCGCAGATCCGCGCAAATGCCGGAGAGCATCTTTGCTGCCTCCGGCTGCATGGCGCCATATCCGTCTAACCGCTGCGGCTCTATATCCGCCAAATTGACCATCACCCCGATCATCGCGCACCGGATGGCCCACGCGGCGCTGGTGCGGTGACCGTCGCGGGAAATTTGAAGACATTTCATAGCAGACCACATCTTCTCGCGGAGGCGCTGGAGATATCCTGTCACGCTCTGCCGCGCCAACGGTTCGATATCGAGGGCGTAAGCTGAAAAAGGCGACTGGGAGCCTACCGCGCCAAGGATGGCCTCGATCTCCGCCAGACGTCCGTCAATATGGCTGAAAGTGATTGAGATAGCACGGCGATGGTATTCGTTCATTTTGGTTCCGTCCTATCAGGATGAAATTTCCGATGCCATTCGTGACTCCGAATGCGCGGTAGCCTATTCCGGTGAATTTCCTTCTCACACAGTAGTGTTTCAGCTTCGTCGGAGGTTTCTTCCCGGGCCATTGTGATTCCGTCCAAGCAGAACATCAGGACAAAACACCCGAGGCAGCGGATTGCGAACGATAATACAAGGAACATGATCGCAGCCGCTCCTTATCTTGCCGACTGGCAACGGATCCTGGAAAAGCTGTCGCCGAATACGCTATTGGTCATCCATTCTTCTGGTTTCATGCCTGCGCTTCCGGCACCGACGCCCAGGACGATTTCCACGATGGGTGCCGAGAGGCCGAGTTTGAGGGGGGAAAGACTGGAAAGGAAAACGATGGCCCCTGCGATCAGGGGTATGATGTCCGCTTTCATGCAAACCTCCTGTGCCCTCAGGCCGTAGGAGTTATCAGCTTGCAGAATAGCGGTTCAGGCGAACTCCATCGCCTCCATAGGAAAAAATTATATCTCTGGCTTGCATTTATGTCAACCGCGATTATTGCGGAAATAATTTAAAATTTAGTTCGTTCCGTCTTCAGCGATCGGCGCTTCGCCTTTGTTATTTCCCGAGTTCAGGCTTTCCTTTTCTCGGGGACTTCCTCCGGCTCGTATTCATTGTCCCTTGATAGAGGAATGATTTGCCCTTCGCCTCTGCTTCAATGCCGTAATTTAGATGAAGTCACTCGTGTTTAAATCAATCCTTCTTTCAATCTCTAAGTAGACTCGACTTTTTTTAAATGCCATAAGTTGAATTTCATTCTTTGGCACCCGGGTTGATTTCGGGGAGTTCCTTTTTGATGAATTCTGAAAGCGCCCGGCTCACTCTCAGGATTCTGAAATAATCTGTTCCATCAATACATCTTTCGTAAGACCCCTTACCGAAATCATTTTTTTTTATACAATTTTTATCGCTGTATCGATCATCAACAATTTCTTCTCGCACTCAAACCAGTCAAGAAAGAAAATCTCTTTGCCGAATTTATCGTCCCTGCCTTATCATTTTTTCTATAAAACTGATATGAGCGCGAAGGACACAAACCGGGGGCCGCAGGTTCGAACCCTGCACCGCCCCATCGTCATCTTCAGAAGATATCTTTTCAAAAAGCGGGGAAAGCATTACAATATTGCCAGCGAGTCAAGACCATGCATGACATTCGCATCCTGGTCGTCGAAGACGAGAGCCTTGTCGCCAAAGACATCCAGAACATGCTCAAAAGCTTGGGCTATAACGTGATCGGTGTCGTTTCCACAGGCGAGGAGGCCGTCCAGATAGCCGAGACGATGGCTCCGGATCTCGTCCTGTTGGACATTGTCTTGAAGGGAGAGATCGACGGGATCATGGCCGCCGAGACCATATGGGATAAGTTCGGCATCCCCGTCGTGTACCTCACGGCGTACGCCGACGAAACCACGCTCCAGCGGGCTAAAGTCACCGGTCCCTTCGGCTACATCCTCAAACCCTTCGATGAGAGGGAATTGCAGACGACAATCGAGATGGCTTTCTACAAGGCCCGGATGGACCGCAAAATGCAGGAGAGAGAGGAATGGCTGTCCACGGTCCTGACAAACATCGGGGACGGCGTCATCGCCACGGACAGTGAGGGGCTGGTGACGTTCATGAATCCCCTCGCCGAAAGGCTCACGGGATGGACGATTGGCGAAGCGCTTCGCAAACGCCTCGGAGATATCTACAAAATTGACCAAGATATCAAGGGGGTTTCAGGCGGTTCTCTCCCCGCCGTTCAAGAAAATATGCTCAACGCCAGAGGGGGTGAAAAAATCGCCATCGAAGAAACCGTCACCCCCATCCGGAATGACAAAAATGAGGTGATCGGAAACGTCCTCGTTTTTCGGGATATCACCAACAGAAAGCGATCGGAAGCCGAACTGACCCAAAGCTGGGACAGGCTTCAAAAATCCTTGGCCGGAACCATTCAGGCGATGGCCTTGACGATCGAAATGCGAGACCCCTATACGGCCGGACATCAGAGACGGGTAGGCAAGTTGTCGTGTGCCATTGCCCGGGAAATGGGCTTGTCTGCAGACCGAGTGGACGCCATCCAAATGGCGGCGGATATCCACGATATCGGCAAGATTTACGTCCCGGCGGAAATTCTCAGCAAGCCCGGGCAATTGACGGAAATAGAATATTCGATCATCAAAACCCACCCCCAGGTCGGCTACGATATCCTCAAGTCCATCGAGTTTCCCTGGCCCCTGGCCGAAATTATCTATCAGCACCACGAACGACTGAACGGTTCGGGCTACCCCAACGGCATCAAGGGCAACGCGATCCTGCTCGAAGCTCGAATCATGTCCGTCGCCGACGTCGTCGAAGCCATGTCCTCGCACCGTCCCTACCGGCCTGCCCATGGCGTTGACAAAGCCCTGGACGAGATCTTGAAAAACCGTGGCCTCCTCTACGACGCCCAAATTGTCGACATCTGCATCCGGCTCTTCAGGGAAAAGAATTTCTCTTTCGAATGATAGACAAAGCGCGCCGTTACCTGCTGCCAGTCATAGGGATCGTTCTTTCGGCCGGCGGCATCGCCGGATTTGTCCTTCTCTTCGTCCGGGATATGAATGTTTATTGGTTTATCCTATCTCCCATCATCCTAGCCGTATACCAGATCCCCGCAGTCTTCGTTTTCTATCTGTGGAAGAAGAAACGCAGGAAGATGGCGCAGGAAAATTCGGGCGAGGAAAGCTGACGCTCCGCAGAGATCATGGCGCCCCCGACGGGATTTGAACCCGTGTTGCTGCCTTGAAAGGGCGGTGTCCTAGACCTAGCTAGACGACAGGGGCGAGGAAAACGTGAGCCGTGCTGGACTCGAACCAGCGACACCCGGCTTAAAAGGCCGGTGCTCTCCCTCTGAGCTAACGGCCCAAAAATAGGCCCTTATTTATAAAGGATCGTGGCGAAAGAGTCAATCGAAAATTTCCTATGAGCCCGCGCTTTCGGGGGCCGTTCATGGCAGAGAGAGCAGACGGCCGGGCTCTGCGGCAGGGCTTGAATATCGGCCGGCCCAGCGTTTTAGATCTGCTCCGTCCGGATAATTTTCCAGCTCCCGCGATGGGCAACGTTCAAAGCCTCATCTTTGAGATCGTACATCCGGAGGAAAAACCGATAGTTCTTGACCGAGCCATCCTTGGCCTTCACCTCGACTTCGACTTCTTTGGAATGGACTTCGCCCTTCAGGTCGCGGATATTGGCGAGCTGCCCGGCGGCCAGAGAGAAGGAGGTGACCTCTTCCTCCCTAGACGCAGCAGCCTTGGCTTCGTTATAGGCTACCTTCAGATCGGAATTAGCTTTGTAGACCTCATCGAATTTCTTCTGGGCCGCATCCATCTTGGCCTTGGCGGCGGCTCTGGCGCCAGCCGTCCGGGCCGAATCGAACTCGTCTTTGGCGGCGTCAGAGGCGTCCTTGGCGTCGAGGACCTGAGCGCGTTGAGCTTCTTCGGTCTTCTTGGCATCAAGCTCCGCTTTATTAAGGTCGGGAAGCTTGGCCGGCTCAATTTTCTCCTCGGAGACCTTGAGAATTTTCCAACTTGCGGCTCCGAACGACATCGGCTCGAGGGCCATGGTCGACATGGTCATATTGTCGTTCAAAGTATCCGCGTGAAAATAGCTTCTCAAGAGGCTTTCTTCAGGTTTGGATTTGCAGCTCTGCAACGAGAATAAAACAAGAGCCGCAGCCAAAACGACGAGACTCTTTCTCCTCATGGGTCCTCCTTCCAGTTGATAGTATCTCTATTATTTTTAAATTTTACTTTTTTTTCAATAGAAAAAGCAAGCTTAAATAACCGGTCCTCCTGGAAGGGCCGCCCGATGACCTGCAGGCCGACCGGAATCCCGCCCCGGCTGAGACCGCAGGGGAGAGAAAGGGCGGGGAGGCCGGCCAGGTTGGCGGAGACTGTGAAGACATCGGAAAGATACATGGAGATCGGATCCGGCTTGGCGCCGATGGGGAAGGCAGGCTCCGGCGTCGTCGGCGTCACGAGATAATCGATCCGTTCGAAAGCCTGCTCGAACTCTCGGCTGACCAGCCCACGGGTGCGCCCGGCCTTGAGGTAATAAGCATCGTAGTATCCCGAGCTCAAGGCGAAAGTCCCCAAAATGATCCGCCTTTTGACTTCCTGACCGAATCCGCGGGTCCTCGTGTTGAGGTACATTTCCCTGAGAGTCGCATAGGAGGGGTCGCGGAAGCCATACCGGACCCCGTCGTACCTGGCCAGGTTGGAGCTGGCTTCGGAGGGGGCGATGATATAATAGCAGGCAAGAGCATACTCCCAGGAGGGGAAATCCATTTCGACAAGTTCGCCTCCCAGGTTTTCGAGGATGCCGAGGGCCTTTCCGTAGAGGTCTTTCACGTCGGGATCAATCCCTTCGAGCCGTTTCTCACCTAGATAGCCTGCCTTGAACGGACTCAGTCTCTCCTTCATGTCCGCGGGAAAATCCGGCACTGGCTGGTCGGCCAGCGTGGAGTCCCTCCCGTCGGGTCCGCAAATAATCTTGGTCAACAGGGCGCAGTCCTCAACCGTCCTCGTCAGGGGGCCGATCTGATCGAGGGAGGAAGCGAACGCGACCAGCCCGAAACGCGAAACGCGGCCGTACGTGGGCTTCAGACCCACAACGCCGCAGAAGGCCGCCGGCTGGCGAACGGAGCCTCCCGTATCCGAACCCAGGGCGGCTGCCGCCTCGCCGGCCGACACGGCCGCCGCCGAGCCGCCGCTCGAACCGCCGGGGACGCGGCCCAGATCCCAAGGATTTCGGGTGACAAAAAAGGCCGAGTTCTCAGTGGACGATCCCATGGCGAATTCGTCGAGGTTGGTCTTGCCGATGAAAATGGCGTCTTCCGAGGCCAGCCGCTCGATGACTGTCGCGCTGTAGGGGGCTATAAAGTTCTCGAGAATCTTCGAACCGCAGGTCGTCCGCATCCCCCGGACGAGAATATTGTCCTTGATGGCGATGGGAACGCCGGCCAGGCTTCCTTTATCTTTTTTCCGGTCTATCGCCCGCGCCTGGTCCAATGCCTTTTCGCCTTCGACGGAGAGGAAGGCAGCGATGGCGGGCTCCGAGTGTTCAATCCGTTCCAGAAAAACCCGGACGACCTCCTCGGCCTTCAGCTCTTTAGCCGCGACGAGCGACCGAATCTCAGCCAGGCTCAAAGAGGTGAGGATCATTTTTCTTCGATTACCTTCGGGACCTTAATAAACGGCCCGGCTTTCTCCGGGGCGTTGAGCAGCGCCGTTTCAAGCGGCTGAGACGGGCGGATGTCGTCGGGGCGGAGTGGGAGGGGAAATAAAAGATGCGAATCCGGGCCTTCGGAGGGGATGGGGAGCTGTACCTCATCAAGCTTCCCGATCCATTTCACGATCTCGGCCATCTGCGGCTCTAGGATGCGCTTCTCGTCCTCGCTCAGACGCAGATGAGCCAGGGCGCAGATATGGTCGATGTCCAAGGAGGGTTTCATGTGAGGGCATTATAGGAAGAACAGATGGAAAAATCAATTTTCCCGGTTTGCGGTTGTTTCGCATTTTTTTTTATGTTATATAGGAGGGTCATTCATATTTAAATTCCAATTTATAGAGGTATGCCATGGCACAGAAGGAAGTCATAGAATCGATTGTGGCCGGGCATAAGAAGGACAAATCCCATCTCATCGACATTGTCAGGGACGTCCAGAAAAAGCTCGGCCGTGTCTCTCCGGAATCTATCGCCAAGATCGCAAAGCACCTCAACGTTTCCAAAGTCGACGTGGAGGGCGTCGCGACGTTCTACCATTTCTTCTCTACGGCGCCGGCCGGGACCTACGCTGTTTACCTGAACAATAACATCGTGGCCGGAATGAAAGGCCGGGCCGCGATCGCCGAAGCTTTCGAAAAGGAAACCGGAACGAAATTCGGTTCGACCACCGCCGACGGCCTCATAGGCTTGTATGAGACCTCCTGCATCGGGATGAACGACCAGGAGCCTTCGGCCATCATCAACGGTGTCGTCTTCACCAAACTGACCAAAGCCAAAGTCAAGGAGCTCGTCGCCGCCATGAAGGCCGGCCGGGACATGCAGAAATCGGTGAAATCCTTCGGAGATGGCGCGAATCAATCCAGCCTTGTCCGGGCTATGGTCTCGAACAACATCCGCAGAAAGGGGCCCGTCCTGTTCGCGCCCTTCAAGTCGGGCGCGGCCATCAGGAAGGTGGTGACCTGGACGCCCGAAGACGTCATCGCCGAAATCAAAAGATCCAACCTGCTCGGACGCGGGGGGGCCGGATTTCCGACCGGGCTCAAATGGGAATTTTGCGCCCGGGAAAAAGACCAACCCCACTATGTCGTCTGCAACGCCGACGAGGGGGAGCCCGGGACATTCAAGGACCGGGTCATCCTGACCGAAATGCCCCACCTCGTCTTTGAAGGCATGGCCGTCGCCGGCTATGCCGTCGGAGCGACCGAAGGAGTTCTCTACCTCCGCAGCGAATACGCCTATCTCCGAGCGCGGCTGGAAAAAGCGCTCGAAAATTTGCGCCAGAAACATCTCCTCGGCAAAAATATCGCCGGCAAGAAGGGCTGTCATTTTGACATTTCGATCAAGATGGGCGCCGGGGCCTATATCTGCGGCGAGGAATCCGCCCTGCTCGAATCGGCGGAAGGAAAGCGCGGCGAACCGAGGGACCGGCCGCCCTTCCCCGTCACGTTCGGTTACCGCGGACACCCCACGACCGTGAACAACGTCGAGACCCTGTGCGCGGCGGCCCGGATTCTGGACCGTGGGGCGGGATGGTTCAAGACCATGGGAACGCCCAAATCGGCGGGGACAAAGCTTCTCAGCGTCTCCGGAGATTGCACGAGGCCCGGCGTCTACGAGATTGAATTCGGTCTGGGAATCCAGAACCTCTTGAAAATGGCAGGTGCCCAGGACGCCCGGGCTGTCCAGGTCGGCGGCCCGTCGGGAAACTGTATATCACGCGGCCAGTTCGAGCGGCGGCTGTGCTTCGAAGACCTTCCCACGGGCGGCTCGGTCATTGTCCTCGGCCCCCAGAGAGACCTGTTCGAAGTCATTCATAACTTTATGGATTTCTTCATTGAAGAATCCTGCGGCTGGTGCGCCCCCTGCCGGGCGGGCAATATCCTCCTGAAAGAAAAGCTGGAAAAGATCACCTCTGGAAAAGGGACGGCCAAGGACCTCCAGGAAATCGAGTCTTGGGGTAAAACCATCAAGGCCACGAGCCGCTGCGGACTCGGCCAGACCTCTCCGAATCCGATCCTGACGACGCTCCAGAATTTCCGGGAGATGTACGAGGCCAAAGTCCGGGCCGATAAGGACTATGTCTCAACCTTCGACCTGAAAGCGGCCGTCAAGGCCGCTTCCAGCCTGACCGGCCAGAAACTCAGGGAGGCTTCCCATGAATAAGATTAAATTCAAAATCGACGGGAAAGAATGTCTGGCGGATCCGGGCCAGACCATCATGGAAGCGGCCATCGCTAACGGCGTCTATATCCCCGCTCTCTGCCGGTACGAGGGCCTCAAGCCGGCCGGAAGTTGCCGGATTTGCACGGTCCGGGTGGGCAAGGGACATATGGCTGCCTGCACCCAGCCGGTGGCTGAAGGCATGGTCGTCGAGAATATGGTGCCCGACCTCGAAGACATGAGAAAATCCATTATTGAGATGCTTTTTGTCGAGGGCAATCACCTTTGCCCGACGTGCCAAAAGAGCGGCAATTGTGAGCTCCAGGCGCTGGCCTATCGCTACCAGATGCTCGTCCCGCGTTTTCCCTATCAATTTCCAAATCGGCAGGTCCAGCCCGCCGGGCCAAATCTTCTTCTCGAACACAACCGCTGCATCCAGTGCCTCCGATGTGTGCGGGGAGTTCTGGCCAAGGACGGCAAGCCGATCTTTGGATCGGTTCTCCGGTCTCAAAATAAGAGGATTTCTTTCGACCCCGAGCTGGTCGCCTCCGTGTCTCCGACTGAAGCCAAGAAGGCCATGGACCTCTGCCCTGTCGGTGCCATCCTTAAGAAGGAAGTCGCTTTCACCATCCCCATCGGAAAGCGCAAATTCGACCGGACTCCGATCGGCAGCGAGTTCGAAACCAAGAAAGGTTGAGGAAGGACGACCATGAGCAAACCTATCATCGCCACGGCATCTTTGGCGGGCTGTTTCGGCTGCCACATGTCCATTCTGGACATCGACGACAAAATCCTACAGCTCATCGACCTTGTCGAATTCCACAAGTCACCGATCGATGACATCAAGACGTTCACCAAACGCTGCGACGTCGGCTTGATCGAAGGGGGTTGCTGCAATAGCGAGAATGTCGAGGTTCTGCGCGAGTTCCGGAAGAACTGTCAAACCCTGATTTCGGTCGGCGAATGCGCCATCATGGGCGGGCTGCCGGCCATGCGCAACAACATTCCCGTCAAGGAGTGCCTTGAGGAAGCCTATCTCCGTTGTCCGACCGTGGATGACAAGATCATCCCCAACGACGAAGATCTCCCCATCATTCTGGACAAGGTTTATCCCCTCCACGAAATCGTCAAGGTCGACTATTTCCTGCCAGGTTGCCCGCCGTCCGCCGACCTCATCTGGAAGGCGCTCACCGCCCTTCTCGGGGGCAAACCCCTCGACTTGACCTATAACCTCATCAAATTCGATTGAAAGACTAAGACCATGGCAAAAAAAATCACCATCGAGCCCGTCACGAGAATCGAAGGCCACGGGAAAGTCACCATCCGCCTTGACGACGACGGCCGGATCGCCCAGTCCAGGTTTCACATCGTGGAATTCCGGGGCTTTGAGCGATTTGTCCAAGGCCGTCCGTATTGGGAAATGCCGGTCCTTGTCGAGAGGCTGTGCGGCATTTGCCCGGTAAGCCATCACCTGGCCGCGGCTAAGGCCGTGGACGTGATCGCCGGCGTCGGCCCCGACGGGTTGACGCCGACAGCAGAAAAAATGCGGAGGCTGATGCACTACGGTCAGATATTCCAGTCGCACGCCCTGCATTTCTTTCATCTGGCCTCGCCCGACCTCCTCTTCGGCGCGGACGCCGACCCGGCCATCCGCAATGTCATCGGCGTCGCCCTGAAACACAAAGACTTGGCTGTCCAGGGAGTCCTCATGCGCAAGTTCGGCCAGGAGATCATCCTAGCCACGGCGGGGAAGAAGATCCACGGAACGGGGGCTATTCCCGGCGGCATCAACAAGAACCTCAGCCTCGAAGAAAGAGATTCGTTCCTCAAGGCCCCGGACCCGATGAACATCGACAAGATGATCGGCTGGGCGCAGGGCGCTGTGGATTTCTTTAAAGATTTCCACGGCAAGAACAAAAACCTGATCGACGGCTTTGCCGCATTTCCCTCCAACCACCTCAGCCTGGTCAGGAAAGACGGAGCCCTCGACTTCTACCACGGCGTCCTGCGGGCCGTTGATGCCGAAGGCAAGAAGATTCTCAACGACGTCGATTACCGAAATTACCTGGATTACATCGGCGAGGAAGTCAAGCCCTGGAGCTACATGAAGTTTCCCTACCTGCGATCTCTCGGCAAGCAAGACGGCTGGTACCGCGTCGCCCCCCTGGCTAGGTTGAACACCTGCGATTTTATCCCGACGCCCCTGGCCCAAAAAGAATTCGAGGTCTACAAAGCCTATACGAAGGGCAAGCCCAACAATATGTCCCTGCACACGCACTGGGCCCGCCTGATCGAGCTGCTGCACGCCGGGGAGGTCATCAAAGAGCTCCTGCTCGACCCCGACCTTCAGGGCGGAGACATCCTGAAAAAAGGTCGAAAAGCCCATGAAGGTATCGGCCTGGTCGAGGCGCCGCGCGGCACGCTCTTCCATCACTACCGGATCAACGAGGATGACCAGGTCACCATGGCCAACCTCATCGTCGCCACGACAAACAACAACGAACCGATGAACAGGGCCGTCCATTGGGTGGCCAAGAACATCCTCGAGAAAAAGCCGGAAATCACCGAAGGGATGCTGAACCGCGTCGAAATCGCCATCCGCGCCTACGATCCCTGCTTGAGCTGTGCGACTCACGCTCTGGGACAAATGCCGCTCGAGGTCTCTCTCTACGATTCGCGCGGACACCTGCTGGATTGCAAAAAGAAGTAAAAGCCATCGTCTACGGGATCGGCAACCCGGGCCGCCGCGATGACGGCTTGGGTCCAAGGCTTGTCTCCCGGCTTCAAGAAGAGGGAACGGCTGGGGCCGACTTTGAAATCCGCTATCAGCTCAACGTCGAAGAAGCCTGGAGGATCAAAGACCACGAAATCGCAATCTTTGCGGATGCCTCCACAGACATCGAGGAGCCCCTCCAATTTTTTGAAATCAAGCCCGCCGCTGCGATCACCTTCACCACGCACGAGATGCCTCCGGAATCCGTGCTCGCCCTCTGCCTGGAGCTCTTCGGCCGGGCCCCAAAAGCTTTTATCTTGGCCATCAAGGGCACCGACTGGGAAATGGGGGAATTCCTGTCTGAGGAGGCCGAAAAGAACCTGAATCAGGCGGCCGCCGTTCTGAAAGATTTTCTTAAGACGATCACTTAAAATCCGGGGACTATTATGAACGCAATAAATAAAGTGACATCCTCGATCGGGCGGTGCTAAGTCCATCCGGAGCCCCCGGACCCCGGGGGAACCAGTCCCGTCGGTTCCCCCCGTCGGAAAAACCGACGGGTCCCCCCTCCGCTACGGGGGCCTGCGGACGGCTTAGCGCCGCCCAAAGAATGTCACTTTATTTATCGCATTGACATTAGTTTCCATGAGAGAGGGCAGATGTCCGAAAAAGGCATAAAGAGCAAAGACGTCATCGTCGCCGCAGATATTCTCGGCTCGAACAAGAAGATCGCCGCCGAGATCCGCTCCAAGCTCTCCGCCGGAAGAATCCTGAGCATCAATTTCATGAGCTCCCCGGGGGCGGGGAAGACGATGCTTCTCGAAAAGATCGCCGAGCGCCTGAAGCCCCGGTTCCGGATGGCCGTCATCGAAGGAGACATCGAAACTGAAAGGGATGCGGAACGGATCAGGGCCAAGGGGGTGCCGGCCTGGCAAATCACGACCGGAGGGGCTTGCCATCTGGAGGCCAAGATGGTAGCCAAGATCCTGCCCGAACTCCCTGATCAACTGGATTTTCTATTTATCGAAAACGTCGGAAACTTGGTCTGTCCGGCCAGCTACGAATTGGGCGAAAGCTTGCGCGGGGTGCTCTTGTCAACGCCGGAAGGGGATGATAAACCCAAGAAATATCCGAAGGCGTTCACGACTTCCGACTGCCTGATTTTGAGCAAAGCGGACCTCATTCCCTATCTTCCTTTTGACCTGGACAGGGCCAAGAAAGAAGCTCTTGAACTCAATCCTCGTCTGAAGATTTTCGTAACGTCGGCCGTCACGGGCCAGGGCCTGGACGACCTCATCCGCTATTTTGTCGAGTCGCTCCGCGATTTCCGCCATGCATGAGCTTTCGATCGTCTCCAGCCTCTTCGAGATTCTCCTCGAAAGAGCCCGGGTCGAAGGCGCCCTGAGAATCACCGGAGTCCACCTGAAGGTAGGAAAACTCTCCGGCGTCGTGCCCGAAGCGCTCGAAACGGCCTTCGAGGCCTATAAACAAGATACCATCGCCGAACAGGCGCGCTTGGAGGTCGAAGTGCTCCCTCTCAAGGTGAAATGTCAGGAATGCGGATGGGAAGAAGTCCTGGACAGCTATATTTTCGTTTGCCCCGCCTGTCGCTCGACGAACCTCAAAATCCTGCAGGGCACCGAGCTCGTGCTCGAAAGAATCGAACTCGAGATCGAGTAAAATCGGTTACCTTTTTTGTGATCTAACAATTTCTCCTCTGGTTACATAGGAGCTGATTAAATGCCGTCACTTGATATTTCGCCCACCATCGGATATCATTTCTTAGCGCTATATCATTTTTTGGCGCGCTAGCGCCAGCGAAGGATATTGATACGCAATAATCAATGGATCCGAAGGGAGCATTTATATGGCAGTCAAAGGCTTTAACCCGTTCGAGATGGCCCAGAAACAGTTCGATACAGTGGCCGGCCTTCTAGAGCTCGACCAGCCGACAAAGGATTTGTTGCGCCAGCCGTTGAGGGAGTATCATTTCAGCATTCCCGTCCGCATGGACGACGGAACTGTGCGCGTCTTCCGCGGTTTCAGGTGCCAGCACAACGACGCCCGAGGCCCGTGCAAGGGCGGGATCCGCTTCCATCCCCAGGAAACGATCGACACAGTCCGAGCCCTGTCTATGTGGATGACCTGGAAATGCGCCGTCGTGGACATCCCGCTCGGGGGAGGCAAGGGCGGCGTGGTCTGCGACCCTCACGACCTCAGCCCCAGGGAACAGGAACGGCTCTGCCGGGGCTGGGTGCGGGCGATCGCCCAAGACGTCGGCCCGCTCCGGGACGTTCCGGCCCCCGACGTCATGACCAATCCTCAGCACATGCTTTGGATACTCGACGAATTCGAGGCCATCGCCGGCGCCAAATACCCCGGCTTCATCACCGGAAAACCTGTAGGCATGGGCGGATCCCTGGGCAGGACCGAGGCGACGGGGTATGGGCTCGTCTTCACCCTCCGTGAAGCGCTCAAAGAGATGGGGATCGGGATCAAAGACACCGTGACGGCTGTCCAGGGCTTTGGAAACGTCGCCCAGTACGCGATCAAGCTTATCTCCGAACTCGGAGGAAAAGTCATCTGTGTTTCCTGCTGGGACCAGGCCGATCAAGTCTCGTATACCTATCGTAAAAAAGCAGGCATCAACCTCGACGAGCTTTTAACGATTACGGACCGGTTCGGCGGTATCGATAAGGTCAAGGCCGAGGCCCTTGAATACGAGCGGCTTGCGGGTGAGGCCTGGATCGAGCAGGATGTCGATATCCTCATCCCGGCCGCCCTAGAAAATCAGGTCAACGCCGAGACCGTCAAAAAAATCAAGCCGCGGGTGAAGGTCATCGTCGAAGGCGCCAACGGCCCGACAACCCCTGATGCGGACGCCGTCATCAAACAGCGGGGGATTTTCGTAATCCCCGACTTTCTGGCGAACGCGGGCGGGGTCACCTGCAGCTACTTTGAGCAGGTCCAGGGCAACCAAAACTATTTCTGGAGCAAGGAAGAGGTTCTCAGCAGGCTTGACCAGAAAATGACAGCTGCCTTCCTGGCCGTGAGCGAACTTGCCCGAACCAAAAAGCTCTACATGCGCGACGCGGCCTACGTCATCGCCGTGAGCCGGGTGGCCAGCGCCTGCAAAGACCGCGGCTGGGTATAAAAATTCGCATCGCCGCTTTTCCTGCCAAGCGTTCTCGGGAGCGGCAAAAGGATGGTGCGATGTCATGAATAGCCGGGAGCCCTCCAAGCCGGTGAGCGAGCTTTTCTCGACGCTCCACGAACGCGCCAAGGAGCTTAGCTGCCTTTATAAAGTCGAAGAAATCGTAAGCAATTTCAACCTGTCCCTGGAGGAAATCTTCCGCCGCGTCATCAAGGTGATCCCTCCCGGATGGCAATTTCCCGAATCCTGCCAGGCGCGAATTACCTACGGTTCAGACGTTTACGAGTCCACCGACTTCGAGGAAACGCCGCACTTTCAATGCGCTGACATCCGTGTTCACGATACGACGGTTGGCCGGGTCTTGGTATCCTACAAGAAGCCGATGCCCGAGGCTGACAGAGGACCGTTCCTCAAGGGCGAGGTGAAGCTCATTCAGACCATCGCCGAGCGCCTGGGGCATTTTATCCTGCATCAGAGGCTGAGGCAGATGTTCGATGAGATGAGCCAGGAGCGCCGCGATTTCGCCGAGGCCAAAGAAGGCTGGAGGATCGCTCTCGACCTCCTGCGCAACACGGATCAGAATCTTTTTTTGCGCATTTCGCGCAAGATGATCAACTATCTGGGATGGCGCGGTGTCACCGAGGCGCGGGCCTTGATCCAGCGTCATGGGGAAGGCCCCGAGGGGGAGGGATTATTCGGGGAGGCCAACTGGCCCCAGGAAAAAGAATCCCTCGACCGGCTCTTCAAGCTGAGTGAGGAGACCTTCAAAGTCGCTTCGGCCAACCTGACGGACGACGAGATTCTCGGCCGGATCCAGAAGTGGATCAGCGAGGACCGGTCGAGCTCATCCGTGAAGACCCTGGAAGATGTCTATGCTTCCCTCAGCGATGTTCTCGACTCCATGAGGCGGTATAAACACCTCGTGCCCGAGGCGACTCGGCTCCCCAGGTCCAAAGCAGACAGCGTCCGGGTGTCCCTGATTCGCCGTTTCTTCACCGAGCAGCTTGAATACATCAATATTGCCAAGAAATATGTAGACCTTGAGGATTTCTTCGACCTGATCGAGCGAATCGTCTTCCCGTCCGACAGCCACGGCAAGCTGGGAGGCAAAAGTGCTGGACTCTTTATCGCCAGCCGGATTCTCAAGCAGGCCAGCCGGCGGGTCAAGGCCATCGGTGTGGTGAAGAAGCCCAGAACCTGGTACATTACGTCCGACAGCATCATTGCTTTTCTCCAGTACAATAACCTCGAGGAAGTCATTGAGCAAAAGTATAAAGACATCGAGGAGATCCGCCAGGAATACCCCCATCTTGTCCAGGTCTTCAAGAACTCCACCTTTCCTCCGGAAATTGTCAAGGGACTGTCCGTGGTGCTGGATGATTTTGGAGAAATCCCTCTCATTGTCAGAAGCTCGAGCCTTCTGGAGGACCGTCTCGGAACGGCCTTCGCCGGAAAATACAAGAGCCTTTTCCTGGCGAACCAGGGCAACAAGAAGCACCGTCTCGAAGCCCTGCTCGAGGCCGTAGCAGAAGTCTACGCTTCCATTTTCAGCCCTGATCCCATTCAATACCGGGCCGAGCGAGGTCTGCTCGACTTCAACGAAGAAATGGGAATTATGATTCAGGCCGTGGTCGGAAAACAGGTCGGCAAGTATTTCTTCCCCGCGTTTGCCGGAGTCGCTTTCTCCAGGAATGAGTTCCGCTGGTCCTCCCGGATCAGGCGGGAAGACGGGTTGCTGCGTCTCGTACCCGGCCTGGGCACCCGGGCCGTGGACCGCCTGAGCGACGACTACCCAACCCTTGTGTCGCCGGGCCAGCCGAACCTCCGGGTCAATATTTCTTTGGACGAAGTGATCCGCTACTCTCCCAGGAAGATAGATGTCATTGATCTTGAGAAAAATTGCTTCGTCACAAAGGGAATCAAGGAAATCATAACGGAAATCGGAGCGAGCTACCCTGCCCTAAGCCAGCTGATCTCCATTTATAGCGACGGCATTCTTCAGCCTCCCATGGGACTTGTCACCGACTTCGAGAGGAATGACGTGGTCGTAACCTTTGATGGTTTGATCTCCAAAACTCCTTTCATGCAGCAGGTCGGAGCCATCCTCAAGACCCTTGAGTCGGCGCTGGGAGTTCCTGTCGATGTCGAGTTTGCCTCTGATGGGACGGATTTTTTCCTTCTTCAGTGTCGTCCTCAGAGCCAATCGGCCCAGGAATCGGCCGTGGAGATACCCACGGGCGTGACCGACGAATCCATCCTTTTCACGGCCAAAAAATATATCCCCAACGGCCGCGTGACCGACATTACGAATATTGTTTACGTCGAGCCGGACCGATACGGAGAGATCGCGGAATTGTCGGATCTTGTCTCAGTAGGGCAGGCTATCGGAAAACTTAACAAACTCCTCCCCCGGCGCAAGTTCATCTTAATGGGACCGGGCCGATGGGGAAGTCGCGGCGACATCAAACTTGGGGTGCGCGTGACCTACTCGGAGATCAACAACGCCGCGATGATCATCGAAGTGGCGCGTAAGAAGGGCAACTACGTCCCCGACGTGTCCTTCGGGACGCATTTTTTTCAAGACCTCGTGGAGTCGGGAATCCGCTATCTGCCGCTCTACCCGGACGATCCCGGCGTTAAATTTAACGATTCTTTCCTGCGCTCAGCGCCCAACCGGCTTCCCGATTTGCTTCCGGAATTTGCGGGGCTGGCAGACACGCTCCGCGTGATCGATGTGCCCCAGACGACGGGAGGGAAAATCCTTCAGGTTCTTATGAACAGCGACCGCGGTCAGGCCGTCGCTCTTTTTTCGGAACCAGGGTCCCAGCCGAGGATCATGGTGCAACCGGGGCTGGCCTGCCCCCCGGGAATGGATGAACATTCATGCTGGCGGCTCCGGATGGCCGAGCAAATCGCCATGCAGTGCGATGCCGAACGGTGGGGAGTCAAGGCCATGTATATCTTTGGGAGCACGGCGAGCGCCACGGCCGGGCCGGACAGCAAAATCCATCTCCTCATCCATTGCACAGGCCGTTCCCTACAGCGAAAAGAACTTGACCTCTGGCTCCGCGGATGGAGCGCAGCCCTCGCGGAAATGAACCATTTGAAGACTGGCATCCGGACGGAGAATCTGCTGGATATCCATTTCACGGCCACCGATAAGATTTTGGACAGACGCTCCGCCGCCGCGGAAGTTAGCCTCACAGAGGAGGCGATCCAAGAGCTCCCGCTGAAAAACACGCCGGTGAAGTGAAAGCCTCGGGGGGCTCTGATTGATGAACATCCCGGACGCAGCTTGACAAATTCGATTTTTTTCTGGTATAAAACGAACCTTATTTTCTTGCGCCGGTCTATTAATATCAGGTTAGGCGAGGAGTCATATATTATCAGTCGACCCTGGATCCTCGAACCCATCTCCGGGGGAATCCCGGGGCCGGGAACCTTTCTCATCGCTCATCCTATCAACTGGAGAAATGACATTGTCCGTCGAAAAAGAAAAGATTCAAGCCTTTATCGATAAGCACCAAGGCCAAAAGAAAAGTTTGATCGCCATCCTTCAGGACATCCAGGCCGAGTACAACTTCCTCCCTGAGGAGTCCTTGAGATTGGTCGCGAAAGTCCTGGATATCCCTCTGACCGATGTGGTCGGAGTGGCGACATTCTACCGGGCATTCAGTCTGACTCCGCGCGGAAAGCACATCTGCACAGTCTGCCAGGGCACGGCCTGCCACGTCCGGGGAGGCCCCAGGATCCTGGATGAATTCGAACGACGCCTGAAGATCAGGGCCGGTCAAACCACCAAGGACGGACAATTCACACTGGAAACCGTGGCCTGCCTCGGCTGCTGCGCGATTGGCCCGGTCGTCGTTGTGGACCGCGATTATCATGCCCATACAACGGTCCGAAACGCGGGCGCTATTTTGAGAAAGTACCAAAAATGAGACGGTCAATGAATAGAACCGAAAAACTGCAGACGGTCAGGGAACTCAAGGACATCATCCAAGAACAGGTCAGGCTGCGCAGGTCGGAAAAAAGGCCCGTGCTGACCGTCTCTTCGGGGACTTGCGGCCAGGCCCGGGGGTCGGCTAAGGTCATCAACGCCCTGCACAAAGCTCTCAAAGAACGGAGACTCGAGAACAAAGTCAAGGTCAGGGTCACCGGTTGTCACGGCTTCTGCGAAGCTGAACCCAACATCATTATCTTCCCTCAGAACATTTTCTATCAGAAAGTCGACGCCAGGAACGGAAAGGCCATTATTAGCGAGACCGTCCTGAAGAAGAAAATCATCCCCGATCTTCTTTATAAGGACCCCCGGACCGCGGAAACCGCCGTCAAAGAGGACGGCATCGGCTTCTATAAAAAGCAGCAACGCATCGTCCTGGGCGACAACGCCCTGATCGACCCTACGGATATCAACGACTACTTTTCTATCGGGGGATACGGCGCCCTGATCAAGGTTCTGACGAGCCTGACGCCCGGAGAATTGATCGAAACGATGAAAAAGTCCGGCCTCCGCGGACGCGGGGGAGCCGGGTTCCCGACCGGCCTAAAGTGGGAATCGGCCCGCAAGTCCAAGGGCGACTTGAAGTACATCATCTGCAACGCCGATGAGGGCGACCCCGGCGCTTATATGGACCGCAGCCTCCTGGAGGGGAATCCGCACCGGGTCCTCGAAGGCATGATGATCGGAGCGTATGCGATAGGTGCCCGGGAAGGATATGTTTATGTCCGGGACGAGTATCCGTTGGCGGTCAAACACGTCACCCTAGCCATTCAGGAGCTCCGCCGCCTCGGCCTCGTCGGCTCCGACATTCTCGGAACCGGATTCGATTTTGACATTCGTATCGCCAAAGGCGCCGGGGCCTTCGTTTGCGGAGAAGAGACGGCGCTTATCGCTTCGATCGAAGGACGAGTCGGTGAACCTCGGCAGCGTCCACCGTTTCCCACAGTCAAGGGACTCTGGGGCAAACCCACTTGTATCAATAACGTCGAGACCTGGGGGAATGTACCCTTGATCGTGGACAAGGGAGCCGACTGGTTTGCCGGCATCGGCACGGACGGAAGCAAGGGGACCAAGATCTTCTCGCTGGTCGGCAAGATCAACAACACGGGGCTCGTCGAGGTCCCGATGGGAATCACTCTCCGCGAGATCATCTTCGATATTGGGGGAGGAATCCCCCAGGATAAGTCATTCAAGGCTGTCCAAACCGGGGGCCCGTCGGGCGGTTGCCTCCCCAAAGAGATGCTTGACCTGCCTATCGACTACCAAAGCCTGGCCCAGGCGGGCTCGATCATGGGATCGGGCGGCATGATCGTCATGGATGAGAAGACCTGTATGGTCGACGTGGCCAAGTATTTTCTCAATTTCCTCCGCGACGAATCCTGCGGAAAGTGCATCTCCTGCCGCGAAGGGACTCAGCGGATGTGGGAGATCGTCAAAAGTGTGACCGATGGAAAGGCGACTAAGGAGGACATCGCCGTTCTGGAGGAGCTGGCCGGCGCAGTAAAGGACGCGTCTCTGTGCGGACTCGGCCAGACGGCCGCGAATCCCGTTCTTTCCACCCTGAAATATTTCCGCTCTGAATACGAAAAACACGTCATCGAAAAACGATGCCCGGCGATGGTCTGCAAAGAAATCGTCTCTTCGCCGTGCCAGTACATTTGCCCAATCGGACAAGAGGCGTGCACCTACATCGCCCTCATCGCTCAGAAGAGGTTCGAGGAGGCCTATCACATCATCCGCAAGGACAACCCTCTGCCTTCTGTCTGCGGACGGGTCTGCAGCCGGGCGTGCGAGACCGTCTGCCGGGCTGGGGAAATCGGCGAGCCGATTTCCATCCGGGGGCTCAAGAGGTTCGTGATGGACTGGGCCAAAGCCAAGGGGCTGGACACGCCGGTTAAATTTCCCGTTACCAAGACCGAGAAGGTGGCTATTGTCGGCGCGGGCCCCGCCGGGCTAACCGCCGGCTACTACCTGGCCCGGAAAGGCTATCCGGTCAAAGTCTTCGAGGCTCTCCCCGTCCCGGGCGGCATGCTGGCGGTCACGATACCCTCCCACAGACTGCCCAAGGACATCCTTCATGAGGACATCGATTATCTCATCAAGTCCGGAGTGTCCATCAAGACCCACATGGCCTTGGGAAAAGATTTTACCCTGGATGACCTCCACAGCCAGGGATACAAAGCCGTCTTTCTGGCGACCGGCGCCCACAAACCGATCGAGATCGGAGTCCCGGGAGAGGAAGCCGAGGGAGTCCTGCAGGCCCTTGAATACTTGAAAGACGTGCATCTCGGACGGCCGGTCGAATTGGGCGGCCGGATTGCCATTATCGGCGGCGGGAATTCGGCCGTCGATGCCGCGCGAGTGGCCCTCAGGAATAAGAACGTCAAGAAAGTCACCATCCTCTATCGCCGGAGCAAAAAAGAAATGCCCGCCTATCCGGAAGAAGTCGAAGCAGCCCTGGAAGAGGGAGTGAAAATCGAATTCCTGGTGGCGCCAACTCGGGTTCGGACACAAGATGGAAAAGTCATGGGCGTTCAATGCCAGCGGATGAAGCTGGGTGAAAAGGATGAAAGCGGACGGGCAAAACCGGTTCCGGTCGAAGGCTCCGATTTCCTAGTTCCGACAGACACTCTGGTCCTTGCCCTCAGTGAACGGGCTTATACGCCCTATCTCAAAGACAGCGACGGCCTGAGCCTTTCTCCGAAATGGGGGACGATCATCGTCGACCCGGCCACGATGACGACGACAAGGCCGGGGGTTTTCGCCGGTGGCGACGTCGTCACGGGGCCGAGCAGCGTTGTCGATGCCATCGCCGCGGGGAAAGCCGCCGCCGACGCGATCGAAAACTACCTTGAAGGCCGGCCCCTGGTCCGGTCTCGTCAACTCACCCGGCCTTCTCTGTATGTCAAGCCGGTCGAGCTCGAAGAGGACGAATTGCAGCAGGCGAAGAGGTCGAAGATGCCCCACCTCCCGCCCAGCAAGAGAAAAACCATGCATGAAGAAATCGAGCTCGGGTTCACCAAGGATATCGCGGTCCGGGAAGCCCGGCGCTGTCTTCGCTGCGAGCTCGAGACCGAGGACGGGAAAAAAGCCATAGGACGGGAAACATGATTGAATTAATGCTCAACGGCCTGCAGGTCAAAGTGGAACCGGGTTGGACGGTTTTGGAGGCCGCAAAATTCTACGGCCTCGAAATCCCGACCCTCTGTTATAACGAGGGTCTTAGCCCGTTCGGAGGCTGCCGGCTTTGCCTCGTAGAAATCGGGGAAGAACCAAGAACCAAGCTGGTTTCTTCTTGCACCTATCCGGCGGAGGAAGGGCTTGTGGTCAGGACCGACACCAGGAGAGTCATCCAAGCCCGGCGAATGATGATCGAGCTCATGCTTTCAGTCGCTCCCAATTCCAAACAAATCCAGGACCTGGCCTCTCAATTCGGAGTGAAACGCCTGCGTTTCAAAGCCCGCAACGAGGAATGCATCCTCTGCGGCCTCTGCATCCGGATGTGCAACGAGCAGATGAACGGCAAAGCCATTGGGTTCCAGAAGCGCGGCTACAAGCGAAAAATCTCGACGCCCTTCGACATGCGGTCAGAGGAGTGCCGGCTCTGCGGCGGCTGCATGTACATCTGCCCGGCCTGCCAGCTCCGGTGCCAGGGCCCCCAGGCCGAGACCGCGGTGTGCAATTCATGCCTGACCATGGACCCGACCTGCCTCGACGTTTATGACGAACTCCAGTGCTGGATGTATGACGCGGGACGGTGCGGGACCTGCGTCCGGGAGCTTCCAAAGTCGGAAGAAGGCAAGAAAGTCTAAAGCAAAAACAGGAATGCCTTTTGATGATATCGAGAAAGTGAGGAGGTAATCATCATGGCGTATACAAGACTCAACAGAAGCGCTGCCACTTTGACGAAGAACAGGACCGAAGGGTCCATCAGTCCTTTCAGCGGGATGTGTGTCACCTGCGTCGACGGCTGCATCGGGATGTGTGAAATCGGCAAGTCGGCCTACCGCGGGGCAGAGGTTCTCTATCCGCAGCCTTTCGGCATCATCACGGCGGCATCAGAAAAGGAATATCCAGTTGACCTTTCCCACTTCAGCATCATGGGGACCGCGGTCGGAGCTTACGGCGTCGAAGCCGACAGCGATAAGGCGACGTTTGAAAAAGTCACCATCGAGACCCGGGTCGGCCAGGATAAAGGCATCAAGTTGCGCGTGCCCTTTGTCCTCGGCGGCATGGGCTCCACGAACGTGGCCAAGCAGAACTGGGAGGGCCTGGCCGGGGGCGCGGCTCTTTCAGGAACGATCCTTACGGTCGGCGAGAACGTCTGCGCCATGGATGAAGAAGCGGTCATCAAGAACGGCAAGATCGTCCGTTCTCCGGATATGGAAAGCCGGGTCGGGCTTTATAGAAAATGGCAGGAAGACGGCTACGGGACTGTTGTCGTCCAAGCCAATGTCGAAGACACGCGTCTGGGTGTCCAGGAATACGCCATCAATAAATTGGGAATTGAAGCCGTCGAGCTCAAGTGGGGACAGGGCGCCAAGGACATCGGCGGGGAAGTCAAAATCAAATCTCTGGCCAAGGCCCAGGAACTGAAGAAAAGAGGGTACATCGTCCTTCCCGACCCCGAAGACCAGAACGTCGTTCAGGCCTTCGAGAAGGGAAGCTTCAAGGAATTCGAGCGGCATTCCCGCCTCGGGATGGTTGAAGAGGAAGGGTTCATGAAGCGTGTTGAAGAACTCCGCCGGGCTGGCGCCAAGTACGTTTTTCTGAAGACGGGAGCTTATCGGCCCGCCGACCTGGCCCGAGCCGTTAAATACGCCTCTAAAGCCAAGATAGACCTCCTCACTGTGGATGGTGCCGGAGGAGGCACGGGGATGAGTCCCTGGCGGATGATGAACGAATGGGGTATCCCCAGCGTAGAGATCTGGTCCCTAACCTGGAGCTTCGCCGATCGCCTGGCCAAACAGGGGGAATATCTTCCCGACATCGTCTTTGCCGGCGGCATCACCTTCGAAGACCAGATCTTCAAAGCGCTTGCCCTGGGCGCTCCTTATGTCAAGGCTGTCGGAATGGCCCGGGGTCCGATGGCCGCCACGATGGTGGGAAAAACGATCGGCAAGAGAATCAATGAGGGCGGGATTCCCGTCTATGTCGAGCGGTTCGGGACCACGGCCGAGGAGATCTTTGTCACGGCGCCTGAATTGAAGAGGAAATTCAAAGAGAAGTTCAATAATATACCGACGGGAGCCATGGGTCTTTATACCTACTTCAAGCGGCTGAGCCAGGGAGTCAGGCAGCTCATGGCCGGCAACCGTAAATTTGCCCTCGGTTACATCACCCGGGACGATATCGCCGCCCTAACCAAGGAAGCGGCGGACGTCAGCGGGATCCCCTTCATCACCGACGTGGACAAAGAAGAGGTCCGGAAGATCCTTAAGGGATAAAAGCGCCTAAACGGCTTTCAGGAATTCAATTAAGAACTCCTTCCGATTGACGGTGACGGCTCGAAGAACGTCCGGCGGGGTTTATTATCCCTTGCTGATCCTGGGAATCTCCCTCTTTTTCACCCTTTACCTGGTCGAGAGAGCCATCCGGGTCCCCTTGATGTTCGATGAAGCGACGACCTATCTGAACTATATCTCGGCAAATCCCTTGGCTATTTTTAGCCTTAGCTCGGCGAACAATCACTTCCTGAACACGGTTCTGACAAAGGCGTCTTGGGCGTTGGCCGGCAATAGCGAGCTCGCCTTGAGGCTTCCCAACCTTTTGGGATATCTCGTTTATCTCGCGTTTTCTTTTTTGATTTTAAATCGATTTATCCAAAAAAGGGCCGTTGTCGTTCTCGGCTTTCTTCTCCTCAGCGTCAATCCTTATCTTCTCGATTTCTTCTCTCTCTCTCGGGGATATGGATTATCCCTCGGGTTGCTTATGGCGGCCCTGTTCTTTTTTTTCTCCTTTATGGACGAGAAGTTCCGCGCTGGGCCCCACGGCGGCCGCTATCTGCGCTGTTCGCTCGTTGCCGCCGGCTTGGCTGTCTTGTCGAACTTCAGTCTATTGAACGTTTATATCAGCCTGGTGGCCATCGCCTTTGTGCTCCTCGTCGCCTTGAATTCTAAAGACAGACCTCGGCCTCCTCTAGTTCCGCCCGTTCCCCTCCCGTCCAAAAAGAAAAGCCGCTCCCTGCTCATTTTCGTTCCGGCGGCTGTTCTATTTAATATCTTGGTGATCTCCCAGGACCTGATCCCTGCCAAACAACTCTACGAACCCGTGACCGTCAGGATTCAGGGTTTAACCGAGCCCGAGAAACAGGCGATTGAGGTCTTTCGGATGGACCTCAGGGGCCAGCCCTGGCAGCTTAGCTATCAAGATGATTTCTGGAAGCTGGATCCGCCGGCCTACTTAACGGCCGTCAGGTTCAAATGCCCGTTCGGCCTCTTAAGCAAAATCGAACAAATCGTCATCCAGATCGGCCCCAAAACTTTCATCTATGGGCCCGCCGACCTCAGAAAGTTTCAAAGTGCCTCTTCCAAAAAGAACGCCTTTTTCTTCAGCCATGGTGCCATGTCCTTGAAACGGTCCCTGATTCCAATCTTCAAGCCCGTTATCAATTGGAAAGGAGATGTCTATTTCTTAATCAGAATGTTTTTTATTCTGGGAATCGCAGCCCTTTGCGTCGGCGTCCTGTATCTCGGGGGACGATCCGTCAGGCAATGGAAGAACATCCCGGCCGAGCCATGGCGAGCGCTCGGCTCGGTCACATGGATCCTGGCTTTATTTATCGCCTACCCCGTGATGACCCTGAGAGGGACCGGACAATTCTGGTGGGGCGGGCAGGACGGGTTCATCCAAAACACCGCGTTTTCGCTGATTAACAATTCATTCTACGGCCACCTCTATTTCCGCGGGCAAGAGCGTTGGGTCCTTTTCTTTATTCTCGGCTCACTTCTCGCTTCCTCGATTTTTGCCTTTGTCCGCTATCGACAGAGAGATTTGTCGCCAGCCTGGCTAAGATTTTCCCTGCTGGGAAT
>Ga0315268_10001075_pt1 | contig 31840 bp, 30 predicted proteins | sample C1_top_MG_FD_204535 | JGI IMG/M metagenome (GOLD analysis project Ga0315268, IMG submission 204535) | Sediment microbial communities from Yellowstone Lake, YNP, Wyoming, USA - C1_top | ecosystem: Environmental > Aquatic > Freshwater > Lake > Sediment | place: USA: Wyoming | collected 2017-08-01
GGGTCAATCCTCTGCACGCCCCCGCCCCCCGCCCCTCCCATGAGCCCAGCCCTTACGCTCCCACCAGCCGCCTGTTCCTTAACTTTGCTTACCTGGAACTCGAGCAGGTCCCGGAGCTGGCCGCCTGTCCCGAGGCCCGGGCCCTCCTGGCCCGCCGGGAGTGGCAGAGGGCCCTGGCCCGCCTCCGGGCCGGAGAGTTCGTGAACTACCAAAAAGTCTGGCGCCTCAAGGAGCGCCTCTTACGGCTGTTATTCCAGACCTTCCGGGAGCAAAACGGCTCCCTGGAGGCCCCCCGCGGCCCCCGGGGCCGGGAGTTCGCCCTCTTTTGCGCCCTCTCCGGCGAACCCCTGGTCCGGTTCGGGCAATTTTGTGTCCTGGCCCAGCACTTCCGCCAGGCGGAGTGGCGGCGCTGGCCTCCCGCCTACCAGCACCCCGACTCCCCGGCAGTGGCCGCGTTCACCCGGGAGCACCCCGAAGAGGTGGCTTTTCACCAATATGTGCAGTGGCTCGCCGCCACCCAGCTGGAGCAGGCCGGGGCCCAGGCCCGCCGACACCGGCTTCCCTTCAGCCTCTACCAGGACCTGGCCCTGGGCGCCCACGCCGGGGGCTTCGACACCTGGGCCCACCCCGGCCTTTTCGCGCAGGGCGCGGCCATGGGCGCGCCCCCCGACGCCTTCAACCCCCGGGGCCAGAACTGGGGGCTGCCGCCCCTGATCCCGGAGCGCCTCAAGGGGACCGGCCTCCGCTTCTTCATCCGGACCCTCCGGGCCAACTGTCCGCCGGACGGCATCCTGCGCCTGGACCACGTCATGAGCCTCTTCCGCCTCTTCTGGATCCCCAAAGGCTTCCCCGCGGCCCGGGGGGCCTACGTGATCTATCCGGCCCGGGAGCTCCTGGCGGTCCTGGCCCTGGAAAGCTGGCGCCGGCGCACCCTCATCGTCGGCGAAGACCTGGGAACCCTTACCTCCCGCATCCGTCGGGAACTGGACCAATCCGGGATTTTTTCCTACCGGGTCTTTTACTTCGAGCGGGGCCCGGACCATGCCTTCAAGGCGCCTGTGGACTACCCCCGCCGGGCCCTGGCCGCGGTCACCACCCACGACCTGCCCACCCTCACCGGCTTCTGGCTGGGGGAAGATATCAACCTGAAAGAGCAGCTCCACCTTTACCCCGAGCCCCAGACCGCGGTTACGGAGGCTGCAGCCCGGCGCCAGGACCGCGTTCGCCTGGTGACGGCTTTGACCGGCCAAGGCCTGCTCCCGCCGGATAGCCCGCCCGAGGCGGAATCCCCCGTTTTCTGCCCGGAAGAGGTGCGCTTCGGGGTCCTGGAATACCTGGCCCGGACCACCGCCGCGCTCCTGGAAGTGCGGTTGGAAGAGGTTTTTGGGGTGCCTGACCAGCAGAACCTCCCCGGCACCACCCGGCAGCACCCCAACTGGCGGCGCCGGCAGCCCCTGACCCTGGAGCAGATGCAGCAGGCCCCGGAACCCCGGCGCCTGGCCGCCCGCCTCAACAAGTGGCGAGACAGAGAAGCAGTGGGCAATTAGCAGTTGGAACCAAGAACAGAACACGGAAAACAGAGAAAAATGCCTGTACCGGCCCTCATCTACAACCTCTTCCCGCCGCTGGTGGGTGCCATCCCCCGTTGGGAGGAGCATCTGGACCGTATAGCGGCCATGGGCTTCTCCTGGATTTATCTGAACCCCATCCACACCCCGGGGCTATCCGGCAGCCTCTACGCGGTGAAGGACTACTTCAGCCTCAATCCCCTCTTTTACCCCGAGTCCGGGGGGGATCCCCAGGCCGCGCTGGCCCATTTCCTTAAGGAGGCCCGGGGCCGGGGCCTCAGGGTGATGCTGGATTTGGTCATCAACCACACCGCCATCGACTCCCCCCTGACGGAGCAGCATCCGGAGTGGTACGCCAAGGACGAAGCGGGGCAGATCAAGCACCCCGGCGCCATCGACCCCGCGGACGCCCGCCAGGTCACGGTCTGGGGGGACCTGGCGGAGCTGGAATACTGGCCGCCCCCGGACCCCGAAGGCCTCCTGCACTTCTGGGACCAAGTCTTGTCCCATTACCTGCGCCTGGGCTTTATGGGCTTCCGGGCCGACGCGGCCTACAAGATCCCCGGCTGGTTCTGGGTCCGCCTTATTAACGAAGCCCGGGGCCTGGTGCCGGAGGTGGAATTCTTCGCCGAAACCCTGGGCTGCCGCCTGGACCAATGCGCCCAGCTCTCCTCCTCGGGCTTCGACTTCCTCTACAACAGCTCCAAATGGTGGGACTTCCGGGCCGACTGGTGCCTGGAGCAATACGAACAGTTCCGCCGCCTGGCCCCCTCCGTGAGCTTCCCCGAAACCCACGACACTGAGCGCCTGGCTGCGGAGAGCGGCGGCGACCCGGCAATAGCCCGCCTGCGCTATCTCTTTGCCGCCTACTTCTCCGCCGGCCTGATGATCCCCGTGGGCTTTGAATTCGGCTTTAGAAAAAAGCTGCACGTGGTCCAGACCCGCCCCCGGGACTGGGAAACCCCGGCTTATGACCTGACGGACTTCATTACTCAGACGAACCACATGAAGCTGGCCTGCCCGGTGCTGCTGGAGGAAGGCCCACAGGTGCGCCTCTCCCCGCCGGGGGAGCCGGTGGTGCTGCTCCTCAAGTCCCGGGACCGGGGTCCGGGGCGGGTCCTGGCAGTCATCAATGCCACCCCGGAGGCCCAGGCCGCGAAACTTATGGGTCTGGCGGCATGGCTGGGGAGGCCTAAGAGCGCCTGGCAGGACCTGACCCCGGGAGCCCCGCCCCTGAAGCTCAAACCCCGCTTGGCCCTGTCCCTGGCCCCCCTCGAGATGCGCCTTTTTTACAACCCGAAAGGGAAGCCCCTGCCGGAGGTCACGGGGGAGACCCCATGACCCAGGCCCTGGCGGGATTTAACCAACACGGCATTGTCCTGGCCACGGACAGCCGAGCCACCCGCTTCGGCGCCGGGGGCCGGCCGGAATTTTTCACGGTGAAGAAGCTCTTGCCCCTGACGCCGCACTCGGCCATCCTGAGCGGCGGCGCCGGGGTGAGCGTGTCCCTGTCCCTGGCCCTGCGCCGGGAAATCGCCCGGCACCGGGGCCTGGTGGAACTGGAGGACCTGGCGGACTTCGCCCTGCCCTTCCTCTCCCGGGGCTACCAGCAGCACCTCAAGCGCCACGGCCCCGAACCCGAGGGCTTCCGCCGCCTCTACTTCATCCTGGCGGGGGCCACCCCGGACAAGCCCCCCGGCTATGCCCTGTCTCTCCTGGGCAGCGAGGAGAACGAGCCCCTCAAGGTCATCCCCGTGGGCCAGGTGGTGGTCATGCCCCGCCACCTGGGCATGGAGGTCAGGCTCTTCAAGGCCCTGCAGGCCGGTGCCGGCCTCCAAGAAATTCTGGACCTAGCCAAGGATTTTCTGGATAACATGTCCCAGACCAAGGAGGAGGTGGGGCCACCCTTTTACTTCGCCACCATCACCGCGGCCGGCTACGCCGAGGTGAGCCCCTGAGGCGATAAAAGAGCGCGCCACTCTAATATCTCATCGCCTTTCGGACATAACTTAAATAAATCAAGGTTCAAAATTCCCCCTCCCCTGACGGGAGGGGGTTAGGCGGAGGGGAATAAGGCCTGTATCTCTCGGACCTCTTAATCCCTCCCCCTTGAGGGGGGAGGGGTAGGGTGGGGGTGATTAAAATAACCAGGAGCATCTAAAGCCCCCCTTTGGCAAAGGGGTGGGAATAAATGGCTATAAACTCAGCAGGAGCGACTCATGACCAAAGCCGTGCTCATTGTCATGGACGGGCTGGGGGACCGGCCCATCCGGGAGTTGGGGGACCTGACCCCCCTCGAAGCCGCCCGCACCCCCAATCTTGACGCCCTGGCCGCCCGGGGCATCTGCGGGGTCATGAACGCCATCGGCGTGGGCCAGCGCCCCGGCAGCGACACCAGCCACCTGGCCATCCTCGGCTACGACATCGATAAATATTACACCGGCCGGGGCACCATCGAGGTGGCGGGGTTAGGGATGGACCTGGAGCCCGGGGACGTGGCCCTTAGGGGGAATCTCGGCACCGTGGACGGCCACCTGGTGGTCACGGACCGCCGGGCCGGCCGCATCACCGACACCGGGCCCTTCGTCCAGGACCTGGACGGCCTCACCTACGAAGGGGTCAAGCTGCTGGTGCGCCCCGGCACCGGCCACCGGGCCGGCGTCATCCTCCGGGGACCCGGGCTCAGCAGCCGGATCAGCGACGGCGACCCCCATGAAGTAGGCGTCAAGGTCCACGAAGTGCACCCCCTGGACGGCTCCCCCGACGCGGCCTTCACCGCCAAAGTCCTTAATCACTTCCTGGCCGAAGCCCACCGCATCCTGACGAAAAACCCCTTGAACCTGGAGCGTCAGCAGCAGGGGAAGCACCCGGCCAATTACCTCCTGGTCCGGGGCGCCGGGTATTACAAAAAGATCGAGAAATTTCAGGAGCGCTACGGCCTGCGGGCCTGCGCCATCGCCGGGGGCGGCCTCTACAAGGGCATTGGCGCCTTCACCGGCATGGATGTTTTGCCAGTTCCCGGCGCCACCGGCCTGCCCAACACCGACATCGCCGCCAAGTTCCAGGCCGCGCTCCAGGCCCTGGCCGGCGCCTACGACTTCGCCTTCGTCCACGTCAAGGCCGCGGACACCTTCGGGGAAGACGGCGACTTTCAGGGCAAGCTGGAGTTCATCGAGAAGATCGACGCCGCGGCCGGGCTGCTGCTGGACGCCCCGCACCTCCTGGTGCTCACCGCGGACCACTCCACCCCCTGCGCCCTGAAGCGCCACTCCGGGGACCCGGTGCCCCTGATGATGGTGGGGGAAGGCCTGGTGCGCACCGACGACGCCACCGCGTTCGGCGAGCGCCCCTGCGCCCAGGGTGCCCTGGGCCGCCTCACCGGCCTCCAGCTCATGCCGGAAATCATCAACCTCCTGGGCCTCTCAAAGTTGATCGGAGATTAAGGGTTGACCAGGGTTAATAAATGTCGGGGCGTTTGAAATAAAAATGTAGGGCGGGTTTCAAACCCGCCCCGCTTTGCACCGCGGTTAAACCCGAGAAGGTGTACCTACCACCACCGGCACGTCCATCGCCGCGGTGATCGGCGACAACATCAAGAAGATGTCGGAAAAGACCAAGAAGTAACCCGCAACCACGAATGTCACCCCCTACCCAGGCCGGTGGCCCCGCCGCCAGCGGCCTGGGTTTTTTCCCATACCTGAGGCTAAAAAACCAAGAGGCCGCGCCGCCGGCGGGAGAGCTGCTCCGGGGCAGGCCCCGATTGCTTTCGCCCGTGGATTGGGCTATGAATAAAGTCAAGGTTATCATCGTGCCCATAACCGTTAACCTTTCCCACCGCTTTCCGCTCTATTAGTGCAGGAGGACCCGGATGAGCCTGCGCCCTTACTCGGTCCCGGCCCTGGCGGCCCTGCTCCTTCTGGTCGGCTGCGGCGCCGGCCGTTACTTTGTGCAGGTCAACGGCTACCTGGACCCCGGGGCCGCCGCGGCCCTGCCCCCGGCCGCGACCATTGCCGTGGTGGAAAACAAGGAAGCCCGGAACCCGCTCCTGGAGAAAGAAATCGCCGCCAAGATCAACCGCCTCCTGACGGCCCGGGGCTACCGCACGGTCCCGTACGAGCAGGCCGACTACTTCCTCTTCTTCCTCTACGGCGCGGGTCCGGAAGCGGCCGCGGCGGCCGGCGGCCCCCCGGTCTCCTTCGGCCTGGGCGTGGGCGGAGGCGCCTGGCGGGGCGGGGGCGGCGGCTACATCGGCCTGGGGGCTCCGTGGTGGCCCTACCCTTACCCCTATGCCTATCCGGCCGAACCCATCTATGGGCGCTGGCTCACCCTCAAGTTGGTGGAGGCCAAGCCCTACCGCCAGAGCGGCCAGGCCCAGCCCGTCTGGGTGGGAGAGAGCCGCAGCACCGGAACCTCGTCTGACTTGAGGGAGGTGAGCAACGCCCTGCTTCTGGCAGTCTTCCAGCAGTTCGGCAAAAACACCGGCAAGGCGGTGGAGGTGGAGGTCCAGACCCAGGACCCCCGGTACCGGGAGCTGCAGTCGCCCCGCTAGACCCGCATCCCCCGCGGCCCGGCTTATCCGCCGGCCGCAAATACCCTTTTGCAAAACCGGGGCTTTTGCCTTATAGTGCCAGAAATAACGGAAGGCACCGGGAGTCCCATGGCCGAGCCCCCAGCCCCCCCCGAGCAGCCGCAGGAAGCCGCAGCCGCCTTGGCTCCGGCGGCGCCCCAGCCCAGCGCGGAGGTTGCCCCCCCCTGCCCGCCGCCCGCCGAGGCGCCCGGCTTCCCCACCCAGTTCGCCCGGCTCTTCTTCGCCTTCATCACCCTCCTGGTGCTGTATTATTCCTATGTCATCATCAAACCCTATCTCATCGACATCTTCATGGCGCTGGTGCTGTTCTTCACCGCCAAGCCCCTGTTCCTGGGCTTAAGCCATCTGCTCCGCGGCCGGCGGGGGTTGGCGTCGGCCCTCACCTGCCTGCTCTTGGCCCTCATCATCCTCATCCCCCTTTTCAGCCTCCTGACCATCGTGGCCAGCCAGGCCCTGGAATTCTCCGGCACGGTGAGCCAGGGCCTGCAAACCGGGCACCTCTGGCAGTGGGTGGCGGCCAAAACGGATCTGCTCAAGGAGTATCTGGCCCGCCTCAACCTGCCTCTGCCGCCGGAACAGATCAAGCTGGAAGGCATCGTCCAGACCGCGCTCACCCATGCCAGCGCCTTCATCTACACCAACGCCGTGGGGCTTCTCAAGGGGTTCACTTACTTCTTTTTCGACCTCATCCTGGTGCTCTTCGTCACCTTTTTCATGTTCCTCCAGGGAGACGGGTTTATCGAGGAGATCAAGAAGCTCTCCCCTCTGGAGGCGGCCCACAATGAAGAAATCGTCCGGGAAACGGAAGCCACCATCAAGGCCACCCTCTGGGGCACGGTGGTGGTGGCTTTCATCCAGGGGGCCCTGGGGGGGGTGGGGTTCCTGCTCTTCGGCCTGCCCCAGCCGGCCTTCTGGGGCACGGTGATGATCCCCGCGGCGGTAATCCCGGTGGTGGGCAGCGCCCTCATCTGGGGGCCCGCGGCCGTTTATCTCCTGCTCACCGGCCACGTGGGCGCGGGCATCGGTCTGGTCCTGTGGGGCGGCGGGCTGGTGAGCATCATCGACAACCTGCTCAAACCCCGGCTCATGAAAGGGAGCCGCTCCACTCCCACCATCTTCATACTCTTCAGCATCCTAGGGGGCATCACCTATTTCGGCGCGATCGGCTTCATCCTGGGCCCCCTGATCCTTTCCTTCCTTTTAGCGCTGCTGCGCATCTATCAGAAGACCGTCCTCATGCAGCCGCCCCCCGCCCCCCCGGCGCCCCTGCCGGGCGGGACTGAGGCCTGAGCCTCACCGCGCCCCTTTCTTCTGGTTACCAAGCAGGGGGGTGGGGACGGGCAGAGAAAAGAACTGTCGTCATTGGCAGGGGCGTGATTTATCAGGTCCGCTCTGAGGGCGCAATGAATTGCCCCTAACAGAAAAACCCGGATTATGCGGCGCACAATCCGGGTCCATGGAGGTTCTTAAAGCCGCGGGGGCCTTTAATTACAGGGCCAGCTCCCGCTTCACGTCGGAGAGGTCGAAGGCCTCACCCGCGGTAAAGGAGCGGGACTCGAGCTGCTCGATTTCCGCCTGGACCAGCTCCTTCTCCAGGTGCCGGTCCTCGTGGATGAACTGGCAGTACTCCTCGAAGAGCTCCTTCTTCATCTCCGGAGAAAAGATCTCTCCTTTCTTCAGGCGCTCTTCCAGGCCCAGGATGTTGTCCAGCATGTAGAAGTAGATGGAGCGGGCCTCGGACAGGCGGCCGCTCTGGGCCATGCGGTCAGCGCGCACCTGGGCCCGGCGCAGCTTGGCCTCCGCGTCCGCCAGGGAGGGGGAGTCCGAGGAGATTTCCTCCACCACCCGGTCAATGGACTCCAGGATGTCCTCCAGCCCTTCTTCTTCTTCCTTGAGCACGCCCCGGACTTCGGGGACGCGGCCCGCCAGGTCCAGGATGATTTCCACCAGTTCTTTTTTAGAGTACTTTTTCAGCCGCTCCTGCAGGTCCTTCTGCTGGAGGAACTTGGCCGGCTCCTCCACCCAGGCCCACAGCAGGGCCAGGACATGGTCGCACAGCTCCCCCTCGCCCTGGTGGGGGCAGGCACACACGTAGGAGAGCTGCTGGTCGTCGGTGATGCGCACCTCCACGGGGTAGGGCTTCTTGTCCAGCACCACTCCCCGCAGGCGGTCCGCCAGACGGTAGCCGTGCTGCACTTTCTGCCCCTGAACCAGGGCCTGGGCCCGGGCCATGGCTTCCGGGGTGCCGACGCGGCTCAGGGTCTTGTGGTCCAGTTCTTCAAATCGCATGTTATTCCATCAAGTTGGGGATTTTCTTTAAATTTATCATATCCTCGGGGTAAGGCAACCAATTATTGAAGCTCAGAACTTTTTCTGGGGGAAAATTTCCCCGCTCTGACGGCAGAGGGCATTGAGGCGGGTTTCCAGGTCCCGGCGCAGGCTTTCCAGGGCCGGGCCCCGGGCCCCGGCCGGGACCCACAAGGGGTCTCCCATTAGCACCGCCAGGCGGCTGAAGGGCAGGGGCAGTTCGAAGCGGTCCCAGGAGTTAAAGGTGACCTTTAAGGAAGCGGCCACGGCCAGGGGGATGAGGGGGGCCTGGGCTTCCCGGGCCAGGAAGACCGGGCCTTTCTGGGCCACCCGGGCCGGCCCCCGGGAGCCGTCGGCGATGATGCCGCCGCTGTGTCCCTGCCGGAGGTGGGCGGCCATCTGTTTCAACGCCTGCAGTCCGCCCTTGTCCTGGGAACCCTGGAACACCCGGTAACCCCACCCCCGGGCCACCTCCGCGATGAACTCACCATCCCGGCTGGGGCTGGTGACGATGGCCGGGACCGCGTATAGCAATGAGAAATAATACAAGGTGTAAATGAGCTGACCGTGCCACATGACATAGATGGTCGGCCCCCCGGAGGCCATCAGCTTCTGGGCCTCAGGAGCCGCGGCCAGCTCCAGGCGGCAGGTCCTGAGATAAGCTTCAGCCAGGGTCCTGGCCACGGCCGGGGCCCAGCGCCGCCACAGGGGATGGTCCAGGCGGATCTTCATGCGGGGTGCTACTTCGCCCGGGATTCCAGGCGCTCCAGGACCTTGGGGGTATAGAGGTCGTGCTCCAGCAGGGCCGCGGACACCGGCCGCATCATCTGCAGTTTCATCACGAAGAAATTGAGGCGCCGCATCTGCGCCAGCTTCTCCGCAGTGTCCGGCAGGGAGGCCACCAGGTCCTGGAGACGCACCACTTCCTGGCGCACCTCCAGCTCCGGCGGCAGGCAGCCGGCGTTTTTCAGCATCTTGTAGGCCAGGCGCAGCTCCGGCGGAATGTGGCTGTCGTCCTCGAACCGGAAGGGCCGGCCCCGTCCCTCCAGGTGGTCGAAGAGGCCGGCCTCCATGGCCTCCAGGATGCGGTTTTCGGCGATCCTTGCGAAGAAATCCATATCTCTTATTATAACGCCAATTCAGGCCGGGGAGGGAAACGCTTTCTGGCCTTCAGCTCCTCACCGCCGCCTTTTCCGGGCCCGCTCCAGCTCCCGCTGTTCCTCCCGGCGCCGGATGGTCTCCCGCTTGTCCACCTTCTTTTTGCCCCGGGCCAGACCCAGCTCCACCTTGACGTTGGCGTCCTTGAAATACAGGCGCAGGGGGATTAAAGTATAACCCCGTTCCTGGAGTTTGCCCAGCAGGCGCTTCATCTCCTGGCGGTGTAACAAGAGCTTCCGGGGCCGCTCCGGTTCATGGCCCTCGTGGCCGGTATGGCTGTAGGGGCTGATGTGGGCGTTATACAGGTACATCTCCCCGTCCCGGAAGCGGGCGTAGGCGTCGTTGATGCTGGCCTTGCCCTGCCTGAGGGACTTGACCTCCGTCCCCTTGAGCACCAGCCCGGCCTCGTAGAGCCCGTCGATGGCGTACTCGAAGTAGGCCTTGCGGTTGCGGCAGATGAGCTTGATGTTTTCTTTTTCTGCGTTCATATGCCGGGATGGGTGGACAGGGAATGGGCAAAACGGAAAATCTCGGGATAACGGCGGTCCATTTCCCGGGTGACGTAGTCATTGACCTCTTCCACGGTGGCCCGGGCCAGGGCCTGCCGGGCCATCTCCCGGGCCTCAGCCAGGGAAATGAGGCGGATCACCCGTTTCACCAGGGGGATGGCCAGGGCGTTCATGGACAGCTCCTCCACCCCCAGGCCCAGGAGCACCGGAATATAAAGGGGCTCCCCCGCCATTTCGCCGCACATGGCCACGGAAATGCCCGCCTCCCGGCCGGCCTGCACCACCTGCTGGACCATGCGCATCACCGCCGGATGCAGGGGCTGGTACATGTCCGCCACCTGCTTGTTCACCCGGTCGATGGCCAGGGCGTATTGGATCAGGTCGTTGGTGCCGATGCTGAAAAAGTCCGCCTGCTGGGCCAACAGCCCCGCCAGGGTCACCGCCGCGGGCACCTCGATCATGGCGCCCACGGGCAGGTCAGGCTTAAAGGCGCGCCCCTCCCGGGCCAGATCCTCCTTGACCTCTTCCAGAAGCCGCCGCCCCTCCTGCAGTTCCCGCAGGCTGGAGATGAGGGGGAACATCACCCGCACCTTCCCGAAGGCCGAGGCCCGGAGGATGGCCTTAAGCTGGACGCGGAAGATCTTTTGCTCCTTGAGGCTGAAGCGGATGGCCCGGAGGCCCAGGGCCGGGTTCATCTCCGTAGGGTAGGCCAAGGGCGACAGGAACTTGTCCCCGCCGATGTCCAGGGTGCGGATGGTCACCGGCAGGGGGGCCATGGCCGCCACCACCTTGCGGTAGTCCTCAAAGAGCTCCTCTTCCGTGGGCAGGCTGCGCTGGCGCAGGTAGAGGAACTCCGTGCGGTACAGGCCCACGCCGTCGGCCCCGTACTTCTGGGCCAGGCTCACCTCCTCCGGCAGCTCGATGTTGGCCAGCACCCGGATGGGCTGGCCGTCGCTGGTGGCCGCGGGCAGGGCGCAGCCCTGGGCCAGTTGCGCCTTGAATTCCCCGAACTCCTCCAGCCGGGCCGCATAGGTGCGGCGCATACCTTCGTCGGGGTTCAGGATCACCAGGCCGGTGAGGCCGTCCACGATGATCTCCTCCCCGGAGACGATCTCCAGGGTGGCGCCGTCCAGCCCCACCACCGCCGGAATCTCCAGGGAATTGGCGATGATGGCGGTGTGGGAGGTCTTGCCCCCCCGCTCGGTGATGAACCCCAACACCTGGGAGGCGGACATCTGCGTGGTTTCCGCGGGGGACAGGTCCCGGGCCACCACGATGGCCGGCCGCCCCAGGCCCAGCAGGCCCCGGGAGCCCCGGCCGGTGAGCTGGCCCATGAGGCGCCGGTACACTTCCTCCACGTCCTGGACCCGTCCCTGGATGTAAGGGTCGCCGATGCGCTGGAACAGCTCCTTGATCTTCTGGAAGGCCTGGTACAGGGCCCGCTCGGCGTTCAGATTCTGCTCCTGGATGAAACGCAGGGTCTCCTTGAGGAGCATGGGGTCCCGGAGGATGATGAGGTGCAGGTCCAGAATGTGGGAGTGTTCCTGCAGCTCCCGGGGAATCTCCTGCTTCAGGCGCTTCATCTCCTGGGCCGTCTGCTCCACTGCCTGGCGGAAGCGCTCCTGCTCCGCGGCCACCTCCTGGGGGGAATAGAGCAGCCGACCCGTCACCTGGGCCCCCCCCTCCCGGGGGCTCAACACCTGGGCCGGGCCCAGGACGATGCCCGGGGAGGCGCCGATACCCTGAAGCACCCTGTTCTTCTGGATCATGGCTCACCGAACTTGCGGGCAAAGAGGCCGGAGATGACCGCCGCGGCCTCCCGGGCCTGGGGCCCCACCGCCTTGAGCACCAGCCGGGTCCCCTGGGGGCAGTCCAGGGCCAGCACGGACAACAGGTTCCGCACGTCGGCCTTGGCGCCGTCCTTTTCCAGGGTGAGGGTGGTGCCCTCAAACTGCTGGGCCAGGGCGATGAGCTTGGCCACCGGCCGGGCATGCAGCCCCAGGCGGTTCTCCACCCAGAGCTCCGTCTGCACCACCGGCGGCTTTTCTTTTTTGGCGTCCGCCTGTTTCATGGCAACTGCTTTTCTTCCTTTAAAGCCAGGTAGGCCTGGTAGGCCCGGCGCCAGGGGACTTGCAGTGCCGCGGCCACCGCCTCCGCCAGGCGCCGGCCCGTGAGGCCGGTGTCCCGGGCCGCGGCCAGGAGCCGCGCCTTCAGGTCCACCGCGGGGGCCGCGGGGGCCACGGGGCAGGACAGCACCAGGGCTACTTCGCCCTTGAGTTCCGCGCCGGCCAATCGCGCCGCCACTTGGGGCGCCGGGCCCCGCCAGCACTCCTCGAATTTCTTGGTCAGCTCCCGGACCACCAGGACCTTCCGGTCAGGCATCGCCCCGGCGATTTCCGTTAAGGTGCGGACGGCCCGCCGGGGCGACTCAAAGATGATGAAAACCCGGTTCTCCCCGGCCAGCTCCTGGAGCAGCCTGACCCGGCGGCCTTCCCCCCGGGGCAGGAAGCCCACGAAGGTGACGTCCCCTTTAAATCCGCTCAGGGACAGGGCCGCCACCGCGGCCGCGGGGCCGGGCACGGCCTCGACTTTAACGCCAGCCTCCCAGGCCCGGGCCACCAGGTCCGCGCCCGGGTCCGAGAACCCCGGGGTGCCCGCGTCGCTCACCAGGGCCACCGTCTGCCCTTCCCGCATCCGGCCTATGAGCTCCTCCGCCCGGGACCCGGGGCTGTGGGCATGGTAGCTCACCATGGGGGTCTTGACCCCGTAATGGTTCAGCAATTTTTTGGTGCGCCGGGTGTCCTCCGCGGCGATGAGGTCCGCCTCCTTCAGCACCCGGAGGGCCCTTAAAGTAATGTCCTCCAGGTTGCCGATGGGCGTGGCCACCACGTAGAGTTTTCCCACTGCCCCCGCCACTGTCGGGCCCCGTCATCTGAACGCGTGGGCGATGATTTCCACCTGGGGCCCGCTGTCCGCCATGGTAATCCCCACCACGTCGAAGCGCACCGGCGTCTCCTGCAGGCGCTTCTGGCGCACATAATATTCGGCCAGGCGGCGCAATTTGGCCTGCTTGGCCGGGGAGACCGCCTCCCGGGGGCCGCCGAAGGCGAGATTACGCCGGGTCTTGACCTCCACCAGCACCAGGTACGGGCCGTGTGTGGCGATTAAGTCCACCTCGCCCAGGGGGCTCCGCCAGTTGCGCTCCAAAATTTTATAGCCCTGCTTTTTCAGGGCCGCCGCGGCCAGGTCTTCGCCGGCCTCCCCCAACTGGCGCCGCGCATCTTTCATGGCAATTAGTTAAAATATGGCGCCGGCTAAAGCCTGTGGCTACATTTTCGGAGCCACCTAGGCAAGAACCTTCCGGGCGCTACTGGGATTTTACCCCAAAATTCCTTTTGTTGCCTGGGGAAAAACCGGAAGGGGCGGGAAGTCCTTGGCCACCCACTCCTTCACCCCCCGGAAGGTGCGGCGGTGCAGGTCGCAGGGCCCCCAGCAACGCAGGGCCTCCAGGTGCTCCGGGGTGGCGTAACCCTTGTGCCGGGCGAAATTGTACTGGGGATAAAGGCGGTGCAGGGCCTCCATCTTGCGGTCCCGGTGGACTTTGGCCAGGATGGAGGCCGCGGCGATGGAGGGGCAGCGGTCGTCGCCCTGGATAACCGGCTGCTGGGGGTAGGCCAGGGGCAGGGGCAGGTGGCCGTCCACCAGGACCATCTGGGGCGCGGGGTTGAGGGCCCTCACCGCCTGGGCCATGGCCTTGAGGGACGCGGCCAGGATGCCCAGGCGCTCAATCTCCCGGGCCGCCACCTCCCGGACGGCCAGGGCCAGGGCCTGGGTCCGGATCTCCCGGTCCAGCATGGCCCGGACCTCCGGGGTGAGACGCTTGGAGTCCTTCAGTCCGGGAAGGGAAAAGTCCGGGGGGAGGATGACCGCGGCCGCCACCACCGGCCCGGCCAGAGGCCCCCGGCCGGATTCGTCCGCGCCGGCCAGGAGCGCCACTCCTTGCCAACGCCAAAAAGACTCCGGGTCAGCAAAAACGTCCTTGCCGTCCCGGTGCTCCGTCATACCGCAGGGGTCCGCTTTTCCTTGATGCGGGCCGCTTTGCCCATGCGCTGCCGAAGGTAGTAGAGACGGCTGCGCCGCACCGCGCCCCGGGTGAGGATGACCACCTTCTCCAGGTTGGGGGAATGCAGAGGAAAGATCCTCTCCACCCCCACCCCGTAGGAGACCTTGCGCACCGTGAAGGTGGCCCCGGTGAGGCCGCCCCGCTTGCGGATGACCACCCCTTTGAACACCTGGATGCGCTCCTTGTCCCCTTCCACAATGCGCACGTGCACTTCCACCGTATCCCCGGGGCGGAAGGCGGGCAAATCCGCCCGCATCTGCTCCCGGGCCAACTGGTCTACGCGTTCCATGTCCTTACCTGTCTTCCCCCGGCGTTTTCGCCAGGCTTTTTAACGTCTCCCGGTCCTCGTCGGTGAGGGCCGCCCGGGCCAGGAGGTCCGGCCGCCGGGCCGCGGTGCGGGCCAGGGCCTGCTGCCGCCGCCACCGGGCAATGGCCCGGTGGTCGCCCTCCAGCAGCACCTGAGGCACTTCCTGCCCTTCAAAGACCCGGGGCCGGGTGTAATGGGGGTATTCCAGCAGCCCCGTGTGAAAGGACTCTTCTTCCGCGGCCCCCTCTCCCCCCAGGACCCCGGGGAGGAGCCGAATCACCGCGTCCGCCACCGCCAGGGCGGCAATTTCTCCCCCGGTCAGGATATAATCGCCTATGGAGAGCTCTTCGTCAATATAGAAGCGCACCCGCTCGTCCACCCCTTCATAGTGCCCGCAGATGAGGAGCAGGTGCTTGAGCCCCGCCAACTCCCGGGCCTTCTCCTGATTAAAGAGAACGCCTCCGAGACTCAGCAAAATCACCCGTACTTCCGGGTCTTCCGCCCGGGCGGCGCGGATGGCCTTGACCAGGGGCTCGATCTTCAGCACCATCCCGGGGCCGCCCCCGAAGGGCCGGTCGTCCGCCACCTGGTGGCGCCCCTCGGTGTAATTCCGCAAATTTATCACCCGGATGGCCGCCGCGCCCTGGGCCTGGGCCTTCTGCAGCATGCTCTGGCTGAGGGGCGAGGCGAAAAACTCCGGGAACAGGGTCAGGAGGTCAATCCGCATAGGCTTCCAGCAGCCCGGGAGGCGGGGCCACCCTGATGACCCCCTCCTTGAGGTTGATCTCCACGACCACGTCCTCCACCGCGGGGATGAGCACTTCCCGGCCGCTCTGGCTGACCACGTAAACGTCATGGCCCGGGGTGGGAATGATGTCGCTCAAGGTCCCCAGCAGGGCTCCGTCGCCGGCGTCCACCACCGGCAGGCCCAGGACCTGGAACCAGTAAAATTCCCCCGGGGGCAGCTCCGGGAAGCGCGCCGCCTCCCCCTGGACTTCCTGCCCCACCAGGGCCTCGGCCTGCTCCCGGGTGTCCACCCCGGCCAGAGAAAGGAGAATTTGCCGCTTGAGGGGCTCAGCCTGCCGCACCTGGTAACGCCGGGAGCCGATGACCACTTCCCCCAGGGCCCGGATGACCCCGGGGTCGGCCGCGGCCACCTGGCCGGGGGCTTTGAGCTTCAGGGCCCCCTTGAGGCCGTGGACCCCCGCCACCTGCCCCAAAGCCACCAGGCGGGGAGGGGACTTCAGCCCCTTACTCAAGGATCTCCAGAACCGCCCGCTTGCGAATCTTGGTGGACGCGGCGCTCAAGATGGTGCGGATGGCCCGGGCCGTGCGCCCCTGCTTGCCGATCACCTTGCCCAGGTCCTCCTTGGCTACTTTCAGCTCGATGACCGAGGTCTGCTCCCCCTCGACCTCCATGACCTGCACCTGGTCCGGATTGTCCACCAGAGCCTGTGCGATGAATTTCACTAACTCCTTCATGGTCGCCACCTCGCGAGGGATGGAGCGGGTTCATTCTCGCTGCCGGCCGGCGGGCAGAAACGGGCTCAGGCCCCCGGCGCGGCCGCGGCCAGGCGCCGTTTCAACAGGCTGGCCACGGTGTCCGAGGGCTTGGCCCCCCGGCTCAGCCAGAGAGACAAGAGTTCGTCCTTTACTGCTACCGCGGGCGGGTCCTGCCGCGGGTCATAGGTGCCGATGATCTCCAGGAACTTGCCGTCCCGGGGAGACTCGCTGTTGGTTACCACGATGCGGTAAAAGGGGCGCTTCTTCGCGCCGTAACGGGCCAACCGGATTCTTAACGCCATGAGTGCCGTTTTCTCCTCCTTATGGATGGTCTTGAGGCAGGTCGGGGACCGGTAGCCACAGGCATCCCGCCCGTGCCCCCCCGGGCCCCCCCCGAACAATCCTCACCAAAACTTCATCGGGAAGCCTTTCCCGCGTTTTCCGGCCTGGGACATTTGTTTTATCATTTTTTTCGTCATTGCGAAATTTTTCAGTAACCGGTTGACGTCCTGGACCGTGGTGCCGGACCCCCGGGCGATGCGCCGCCGCCGGCTGCCGTTGATAATCTGGTAGTTGGCCCGCTCTCCGGGGGTCATGGAATTGATGATGGCCTCCGTGCGCTTCAACTCCCCTTCGTCGGGCTGCAGACCCTTCATGGCCTTGAGGCGCCCCAGCCCCGGAATCATCCCCAGGAGCTGCTCCACCGAGCCCATTTTTTTCACCTGCCGGAGCTGGTCCCGGAAGTCCTCCAGGGTGAAGGCCTCCCGGCGCAGCTTCTTTTCCAGGGCCTGGACCTGCTCGAGGTCGAAGGCCTCCTGGGCCTTTTCAATCAGGGTGAGGACGTCCCCCATGCCCAGGATGCGGGAGGCCAGGCGCTCCGGGTGGCAGGGCTCCAGCGCCTCCAGCTTCTCCCCCACCCCCAAAAATTTCAGGGGTGCTCCCGTGACTTCCCGCATGGACAGCGCCGCGCCGCCCCGGGCGTCCCCCTCCACCTTGGTGAGGATGACCCCGGTGAGCCGGAGCAGGTCGTGAAAGCGCTGGGCCACCTGCACCGCGTCCTGGCCGGTCATGGCGTCAGCTACTAGCAAGATCTCCCGGGGGGCCACCTGCTCCTTGATGGCCTGGAGCTCGGCCATGAGGGGGGCGTCAATGTGGAGACGCCCGGCGGTGTCCAGGATCACCGTGTCGTAGCCCGCAGTGTAAGCCGCCTCCATGCTGGCGCTCGCGATCTCCACCGGGTTCTGGCCGGGGTGGCTGGGGTACACCTCCACCCCGATTTCCGCGCCCAATTTCTTGAGCTGGTCAATGGCCGCGGGGCGCTGCACGTCCGCGGGCACGAGATAGGGCTGGCGCCCCTGGCTTTTCAGGCGCTTCGCCAGCTTGGCCGCGGTGGTGGTCTTGCCGGACCCTTGCAGGCCCACCAGCATCACCGCCACGGGTGGGCGGCCGCTCAGGTCCAGGCGGGGGGACTCGCCCCCCAGAAGCCGGGTGAGCTCCTCGTGGACGATTTTGATGACCTGCTGGGCCGGAGTCAGGGACTTCAGCACCTCCTCGCCCACAGCCCGCTCCCGGAGGCGCTCGATGAAGGCCTTGGCCACCTTGTAGTTGACGTCGGCCTCCAGCAGGGCAAGCCTCACCTCCCGGAGCGCTTCGTTCACCTGCTCTTCGGTGAGCACCCCCCGGCTTTTCAGGCGCTTGAAGACCGCAGCCATCTTGTCGGATAGTCTATCGAACATTATTGCGACCTTGGCGTCTTGGCGCCTTGGCGTGAGAAACAATATCTCTCGCCAAGACGCCAAGGCGCAAAGTTTTAACCTTTAATTACTCCCAGCGGCTTCAGCTTCGCCACCTTCTTGGAAATCCCCGCGCCGTGGGTGACGTCCACCACCTGCTCCACGTCCTTGTAAGCTTCGGAAATTTCTTCGTCAATGGTGGCCCGGCCCGCGCCCCGGACGATGATGCCCTTGGCCGCCAGTTCCCGCACGATGGACCGGCCCTTGGCCGCCTTCAGGGCCGCGTGCCGGCTCATCTCCCGGCCGGCGCCGTGGCAGGTGCTCCCGAAGGTCTCCGTCAGGGCCTCTTGGGTGCCCACCAGCACAAAGGAATACCGGCCCATGTCTCCGGGTATGAGCACCGGCTGGCCGGTCTCCTGGTAGGCCGCCGGGGTTTCGGGGTGCCGTGGCGGGAAGGCCCGGGTGGCGCCTTTGCGGTGCACGCAGACCTTCTTTCTCTTGCCGTTTACCTCATGCTCTTCGATTTTCGCAATATTATGAGCTACATCGTAAACCAGCTCCAGGCCCAGCTTCGCCGGCCCCATCCGGAAGACCTGCTCGAAGGACTCCCTGACCCAGTGGGTGATCATCTGCCGGTTGGCGAACGCGAAATTGGCCGCGGCAGCCATGGCCGCCAGGTACTGCCGCCCCTCCGGGGAGCCCAGGGGCGCACAGCACAACTGCCGGTCCGGCAGCTCGATGCCGTATTTGGCCGCGGCCTTGAGCATCACCTTGATGTAGTCGTCGCACACCTGGTGCCCCAGGCCCCGGGAACCGGTGTGGACAATGACCGTGGTCTGGCCCTTGAAGAGCCCCAGGGCCGCGGCCAGCTTCTCGTCATAGACCTCCAGGACGTAGCCCACTTCCACGAAGTGGTTGCCGGAGCCCAGCGTCCCCAACTGGTCCTTGCCCCGGTCCATGGCGAACTGGGACACCATCTCCGGGTCGGCCCCGGGAATCTGGCCCCCGGCCTCGATGTGCTCCAGGTCCGCTTGGCTCCCGTAGCCGTTCTTCACGGCCCAGCCCGCGCCGTAACGCATCACTTCTTTGAGCGTCAGCATGTTGAGCTTCAGGTCCTTCCGCCGGGAGCCCACCCCTGAGGGGATGTTGCTGAAGAAGGCGCTGACCAGGTCCTCCACCCGGGGGGCCACCTCCTCCCGGGGCAGGTTAGTGCGGAGCAGCCTGACGCCGCAGTTGATGTCGTAGCCCACCCCGCCGGGGGAGACCACGCCTTCCTCCAGATTGAAGGCCGCCACCCCGCCGATGGGGAAGCCGTAGCCCCAGTGGATGTCGGGCATGGCCAGGGAGGGGCCCTCGATGCCCGGCAGGGTGGCCACGTTGGCCACCTGCTGCAGGCTCTGGTCCTCCTGGATCTTGGCGAGCATCGCCTGGGAGGCGAAGACCAGCCCCCGGGTGCGCATCTTCCCCTCCCGGGGAATCTCCCAGCGGTACTCGTCAATTTGCCTGAGTTTAATCATGTCAGCGAGAGATGAGCAATGGCAGTAGTGGCTACTTTCCCTCAAAGGTCCAAAATCACCGTCGCCTGCCAGCCCCGGTGGGTGCGCTTGATTTCCAGGTGGTGGTAAGTGGCGGCCTTCACCCCGGTCTTCTCGGGGTGGCGGGCGGGGTCGAAGATTTCGCCCCGCACCCGGGCCTTCAGGCTCTGGGGGGTGAGGGCCAGCACCTGGAACTCCCGGCCCAAAAATCCTTCCACGTCAAAAAGATAAAGCAGGCGGTTGAGCCAGTCAACCAGCAGGGCTTCCCGGTCCGGCGCCTTCACGTAGAGGTCCCGCACCTGGGTGCGCCTTAAGTAGCGCCGGTCCGTCAGGGTGGCCGTCAGGGCCCCGCCGGCGTTCTCAAAGAGTTCCGGCAGGGAGGCCCCCCGGATGCGCCAGGCCAGATCCGCGGTGTGGGAAAGCTGCCGGTAAGGGCGGCCCCGGGCCATGGCGCCCTCATCCTCCCGGGCGGCGCCGCCAACTCCCCTCGTCCCGGGCGGCCGCGGCGCCGTAGTCAAAAGCCTTCAGATTGGCCTCCAGGAACTTGGGGTTGGTGCAGCTGCGAATTGCCGCCAGCAACGACTCGGCCGGGAAGGGCAGGGTGTCGGTGGCCGCCAGGGCCCCCAACAGGACCATGTTCACGGCCAGGGGGCTGCCGGCCCGGCGGGCCAGGGCCCCGGCGTCAAAGGCCAGCAGGGCGCCCACCTGCTGGGCCATGAGGTCCATCAGGCGGCCCACCTCCGGGTACTGCTTCTGGCCGGTGGCCACTGGGTAGGGCACGATGGCCGCGGTATTGGCAATCACCAGGGTGCCGGCGTGGCCCCGGTCCAGGGCCCGGAAGGCCTCCAGGGCCTCGAAGCCCAGGATGACGTCCGCCTCCCCCGGAGAAATCAGCGGGCTTTTAAGGTCACCCAGGACCACGGTGGACACCACGACGCCCCCCCGCTGGGCCATGCCGTGGGTCTCGCTCACCTTGGGGTCCAGGCCCGCGGCCAGGGCCGCCTCCCCCAGGAGGCGGCTGGCCAGCAGCGTCCCCTGGCCCCCCACCCCGGTGCAGTATATGCGTAAGGACATATTTTCAGTCTTCTGTTTTTGCTAACCAGTTAAAAGCTAATAGCTCACAGCTCACTTTTCTTCACCGGCCGGATGCACTCGCACCACTGCACGCAAAAGGCGCACCCCGAGCACAGGTCATGGTCGATGAGCATCTGCGGACTCTCGGCCCCGGGCTTCAGGTACATGGCCGGGCAGCCGAAGTATTCCAGGCAGTGGCGGCACTCGCCGCACTTATCCACCACCTGGAAACGGCCCCGGCGCTTCTTCCCGGTAAGGCGCTGCTCGTAGAGGTGGCAGGGGGCCTGGGAAATGAGCACCCGCACCCCCGCGGCCGCCAGGGCCTCCTTGGTGGCCGTTAGGGTGTCTTTGAATTTAAAGGGGTTCACCACCCAGACCTGCTCCGCGCCCAGGCCTCTGACCACCCCCGCCAGGGGGATGGGCCGGCCCGGGTAGCCCGGCGGCGTCAGGGTCACCCCCGGGTGGGGCTGGGACCCGGTCATGGCCGTGGTGCCGTTGTCCAGGATCACCAGGAGGAAGTCGTGCCCCTGGTGCACCGCGTTGGCTAGGGCCGGCAGGCCCGCGTGGAAAAAGGTGGAGTCCCCGATGAAGGCCACCACCTGCTGGTCCGTGGCCCGGGAAATCCCGGCCGCGGTGCTGATGCTGGACCCCATGCAGATGAGAAAATCGGCCATGGACAGGGGCGGCAGGAGCCCCAGGGTGTAGCAGCCGATGTCCGTGGGGAAGACCCCCTCCAGGCCCAGGTCTTTCAGGGCCATCTTGACAGAGTAATACATGGCCCGGTGGGGGCAGCCCGGGCAGAGGTTGGGGGGGCGGTCCGGCAGGGGCACGCCCAGGACCGCGTCCGGGGAAATGGCCACGGGGGCCTCGTAGGCCACCCCGAAGTGCCGGGCGATGGTCTCCTTCACCAGCTTCGGGTGGTATTCATAGAGGCGGGAGAAAAGCCCCTCCCCCTTGCCCCGGATGGGCCCGGTGAAGCCCCGGGCCTGGGCCACGGCCTTAAGATTCTCCTCCAGGTAGGGCTCCAGTTCCTCCACCACCAGGACCTGCTCCACCTGGGCCAGGAAGCGGCCCATGAGGTCTTCCGGCAGCGGGTGGGTGAAGCCCAGGCTAAGGAAGCTCACCCGGTCAGCGAGGCCCAACTCCTGCACCGTGTCGGCCACGTAATTGCGGCTCACCCCGCTGGCCACCAGGCCCCAGGGGCCGGAGCCCGTGAGCTTATTGAAGGGGGAGGCCCCGGCCCGGGCCCGGGCCGGCCCCTGCGCGGCCAGCAGCCGGGCGTGGGCCTGGCGGGCCACCGCGGGCACCATCACCTGGCGGAAGGGGTCCTTGACAAAGTGGCCGGGCCCCGGCCGGGGGCCCAGAACCCCCAGGGTCACCGCGCCCCGGGTGTGGTTTACCCGGGTGGTGGTGCGCAGAATCACCGGCAGGCCCAGGTCTTCGGACAGTTGGAACCCGGCCCGGGTCATCTCCAGGGCCTCCTGGGGGGAGGCCGGCTCCAGCATGGGCAGGGCCGCCATCTTGGCGTAGTAGCGGTTGTCCTGTTCGTTCTGGCTGGAAAACAGCGAAGGATCGTCGGCGCTGACGATGACCAGGCCGCCCTTGACGCCCACGTACGCCAGGGTCATGAGGGTGTCCGCGGCCACGTTCAGGCCCACGTGCTTCATGGCGCACAACGCCCGCCAGCCCGCGGCCGCGGCCCCCGCGGCCACCTCCAGGGCCACCTTTTCGTTGGTGGAATACTCGAAGTAGAGGTCGGTCTGCCGGGAGATCTCGTAGCAGCGGTCGCCGATCTCCGAGGCCGGGGTGCCGGGGTAGGTGGTCACCAGGGCCACCCCGGCCTCCAGGGCCCCCCGGACAATGGCCTCATTCCCCAGCAGCAGGCGCCTCTCTCCCTTTTTTCCGGCAAGTAACTCTGACATGACGGCGGAGAAATCTGTCCCTTTAATGGCCTTGCGACCCGGGGTCCCGGCAATTACCGGGCCAGGCCGGGGCGGTGCAACTGTTTTTTATAACATTTGGCGGTAATTTCGGAAAGAAAAACCTGGGGGGAAAACCGGCCCCTGCTCCCGGGAGGCTGTCCGCCGCCAGAATATGGCGCCCCCCGGGAGTGGCCCTCAGTCCGCGGGCAGGCCCAGTTCCGCCTTGAAGGCCGCCAGGCCCAGGTCGTCAATGACCTTGCCCAGGCGCTTTTTCTTGCCGGCCTGGTTGAACCAGTCCAGCACCCGGTCCACCAGGGTCAAGGCCTCTGCGTCGCCCAGGTCTTTGGCGATGAGGTCGGCCAACCGGGGGTTGAAACCGGAGACGAAGCCTCCGGCCAGCACCCGCCAGCCCTTGGCTGTGCCAACCAGTCCCAGGTCCTTAATGGAGGCCTCAGAGCAGTTGTTGGGGCAGCCCGAGACGCCGATCTTGAACTTGTAGGGAAGCGGCCGGCCATGGTACTTCTCGTCCAGGTGCAGCCCCACCCCCACCGCGTCCTGCACCCCCAGCCGGCAGAAGGTGGTGCCGGGGCAGATCTTGATGGAGCGCACGCACAGGCCCACCGCCGCGCCGGGGACCAATCCCAGTTCCCGCCACACCTCATCCAGATCCCCGGCCTGCAAGCCCACCAGGGCGAAGCGTTCCGCGGAGGTGAGTTTGATAGCCTGGGCTCCGTACTTCTCGGCCACGTCGGCAATCCGGCGCAGCAGTTGAAAATCGGTGATGATGCCCCCGGGAATATGGGGGGCGATGGCATAAGTCGCCTTGTCCCTTTGAACGATGGCACCCTTTTCCAGCAGGTCTTCAGCCATGAATCCCTCCAAAATCAGTAATTCTTACGGCCGCCCTGGACCGGGGGATTGTTGGTGATGTAAAGATCGTCAGTTCGATATCCACGAACTGATGATTCCTCAACTCTCCGGAGACCGTCAGGGTGGCCAGGACCAGCAGGCAGGCCAATCTCTTCCAGCTCCGTTCACTCACGCAGACACTCCTCCCCCCAAAGCCCCACAGGGGGCGGATATGATCATACCATATCTGTGGGAAGGGGGCAGAACTGACGCTGAACCCGGAGGAGGAAAGCGGCAAAATTAAGGAAAGAAGTTCACCTGCCCCGGCGAAAAAATTTCGGGGGGACCTTGGTCCCCCCTACCCCCGGCCGGCACGCTGAACTTTCCTGGCGCTACAGGCGTTCGATACAGAACTCATAGTTCTCGGCATTGATCTTGGCCTCCAGGATGGGGATCTTCCGCTGGAGCTGGACCTCGACAAAGCCGGTGCCTTGGCAGACGGGGCAGAAGTCGTAAAGATAGGAGAAACTGCTGAAGCACGCCAGGCATTTGTCCTTCAGGATCCGCAGTTCCACCATGGCCTTGTCCTCCTTTCCCCTGAGTCTGTGATAGTACCTTAACCAGGCCAGGTTACAAAAAGGTTACGGGAGGAACCGGACCCTGGGAGATAACCGCTTGGACCATAAAGGTTTTCGGCGGGAAAGGGGGAGGCCGGGGAAAAATTTGGGGGCAGCCCTAAAGGATTTTCTGGTAGATGGCCGTGGTCACCTGGTCCGGCTCCGCGGCCAGCTCCTCCTGGAGGACTTTTTTCAGGGCCTCGTAAACCCGCAGCGCCGCACTGCGCATGCCTCGGCGGGCGTAGAGCAGCATCAGCTTCTGACAGGCCGTCTCGGCCAGGGGGTCGGTCTGGATGAGTCTCCGCAAGCAGTCGCTGGCCTTACTCAGGGTCCCCTGCTTCTCATAGAGCCCGGCCAGGCGGTAAAGGAGGTCGACAAATTTCCCCTTGAGTTCTTCGCGGCGGGCCGCAGCCCAGGGGAGGTAAAGCTCCTCGGCCAGGAAGTCGCCGCCGTAAATCTCTGCGGCCTGGGAGTATGAGGCCAGGGCTCCCTTGGCCTCCCCCCGCTCTTCCCTCTTGGCGCCTTCTTTGATGAGAGAGAGGAAGTCGTCCACATCCACCCGGACCAGCTCCGGGTCCAGGGAGATGAGGTTGGCCTTGAGGTGCACATAGGACGAGCCGAACTCCTGGCTGAGGCCCGGTTCCAGAGCCTTGCGCAGGCGGTGCAGGTTGACCTTGAAGTTTTTTTCCGTCACCGGGGGGGAGCCGTCCGGCCAGAGGTCTTCAATCAGCAGGTCCTTGGGCACTCCCGCGGCGCCCCGGGCCACCAGGGCCTTGAGCAGCAGCTGCGGCTGATGGCCTTCCAGGTCCTTTTCCTCCACCGGAGCCTCCCCCCGCCTCAGGCGGAAGCCCCCCAGGGTCTGGACGGCCAGCCGGGGCAAGGCCCCCCGGTGAAGGGCCCGGCGCACCTCCCAGGCCCTCTGGGCCACCCGGCCCCGGCCGCGGGCGCACAGCCTCTCCAGCTCGGGCCCGGCCACGTCCGCCAGCCGGGTGACAAAGACCCGGGTTACATAGTCGCTGACTCCCGTCACCTCCGACTCCAGGGCCAGGATCAGGACCCGGAGCAGGTCCTCCCGGTTCAGGAGCAGGTTCTGGAAATAACCCCGCTCCTGGGCCAGGCCCAGGCCCGCCCCAAGGTGCGCCGCGGCCTCCCCCGCCCGTCCCTGCTGCTGCTTTAGCAGGGCCAGGGCCAGGTGGGCCTCCTTCATGAACTGGTAAGCCGAGATCTCGGTGACGTGGTTCAGGGCTTCCGTCATTTCCTGTGCGGCGTCCCCGTTCTCCTGAAGGTGGCAGGAAATCAGGCCTTGCAGGATTTTTATGATACTGAGGTGCAAATCCCCCCGGGCTGCCGGGGACGACAGAAGGTCCCGGGCCCGGGCCAGCATCTCCCGGGCCTGGATAAGATTTCCCTCTTGATAAAAGCTCAATCCCACGTGCAACAGGGCGTCCCCTTGGACGAACAGGTTCCCCACGGTGGAAGCAAGCGTCACCAGACTATGGCCGATTTCTTCCGCTTCGGAGTATTCCCCTGCGTAGATCTTCAAGAGCTGGGAATCAAGCATGATAGGCAGGTAGAGGTATGCCAGGCCGTATTTTTCCGTCTCCTCCCGGGCCCGCTGCAGGGTCTCCACAGCCCGGGGCAGGTCGCCCTGAAACCGGTAAAGCTGGCTGGCGTTGACCAGATGCAGAGGCAAGAGCTCTGGATAGCGCCCTCTCTCTAATAACTTCTCCACCTGGAGGACCATTTCCTCCGCCCGGTGGAATTCTCCCAGCAACCCCAAGCACCCATGGGCATGGATCAGGGCATTGATCTGCAGGGGGACGTCCCCCAGGTCCCGGGCCAGGAGGTAGGCGTTCTGGCAGGCCCAGACGCCCTTGCGGGGGTTGCCGCTCCTGAGATAGTAGGCGAAGCCCATCTGCAGCCACAACACCGCCTGTTCCGGGGCGTGCTGGTTAGCCGCCAGCGATTTCAGCAGCTCCTCCGCCAGGGCCAGCAAATTGTGAACCGGCGGGATGGACTGGTGCCCCCGGGCAATGGAAGCCTCCAGCAGATAGGCCAGGGAGAGCAGGCACCCCCGGGCATCGCCCTGTTGTCGGAACAGGTGATAGGCCTCATTCAGCCGGAATATATTCTCCTGGGGGGCTTTGAAGCGTCCGGCCATGTATTGATAGAAGAGGAGCCAGGGGTTGCCCTGCACCAACTCCGGGGGCAGGGCGTCCAGCCACTGGGAGAGTTCCTCGGTCTTGCCCAGGCGCACCAGGTCCAGGCCCACGTTCTCGATGGCCTGTGCAGCCTCGGCATAAGCCCCGCCCCGGAGGAAATAGCGCACCGCCACTTCCAGTTCCCCCCGTTCCCGGGACAGGGAGCCGGCCTGGAAATACGAGGTCAACTGCTGGTCCTGGGCCACCAGGGTCTTGAACTTGGACTGGAGAAAGTCCTTGAACAGCTGGTGGTAGCGGAAAAACCAGCCCCGTTTCTTGTCATAGAGGCGCTGGACGAACAGGTGCCGCCGGGCCAGGTCCTCCAGGATGACCTGGGCATTGGCCATCCCCATGGACTCCCGGATGAAATCCGGCTCCATCACGTCCAGGATGGAAGAGCGGATGAGGAACTCCTGCACCTGTCCGGGCAGAGAAGCAAAGATCTTCTCCCCGAAAAACTGAAAGAAGCCGCCGATGAATTTCCCGGCCATTTCCTGGGAGATGTACCGGGCCCGCTGGGACTCCGGCACCCAGTCCAGGGAGTCGCACAAGAGCACCAGCCCGCCGATCCAGCCCTCGGTGAGTTCGTGGAGCCGCCGGATCAGCTCCGGGGCCAGGAAAAAACGGCGGATGTCGGTGAAATAGCCGGCGGTTTCCGCCAGGGTGAAGGCCAGTTCCTCATTGGTCAGGATCAAGGCCCGCCCGGGGTCCTGGAGCAGCTCCCCGGCGAAGGGAGGCATTTCCCGGGAGAGCATCAGCAGGTGCAACTGGGGCGGCACCGCCTCCAGCAGGGCCTGGAGGAAGCGGCTGGCGGAGGTATGGGCCGGCAGGCGGTCCAGGCCGTCCAGGATGACCCCCACCGGCTCGGACAACATGCCCACCAGGTACGCGGCCCATTCCCGGTGCAGGGGCCCCTCCTCCCGGGGACCCAGGCTCAGGGAGGGGTAGGTCAGCAGGGCGGAGAAATCCAGTTGCGGCAGGGCCCGCTGCAGAGACTGGCCCAGGAGGTGAAAAAGGTCCACCGCGTCGGCGTCCTCGGGTCCAAGGTTCAGCCAGGCCCAGGGGAGGGCGGACTTGGCGGCATAGTCCAGGGCCAGGGTGGTCTTGCCCTGGGCCGCCTGGCCCAGCACCAGGGCCAGCCTGTGGTCCCGGTTTTGCCGCAGGCGCTCCAGGAGCCGCGGCCGGGGCAGGATGGCCGCCGCCCGGGGCGGCGTGATCTTGGAGACCAGGAGGGAGGGGTTCATGCCTGCAACCAACCCCCAATTTGGGTCAGTTCAGAGCCTCCCTCGAGGTGGCCGTGGGGGGAGGCTTTTAACCGGCTGCCGCAATTCAAGGAATCCCCGATTCCCAAAACTGTAAAAAATAGCAACGACGCTGTCAAGCAATACTACCGGTGGAAGATCACGTTGACAAATTCCTGGAAAATTGTGGTATGATTCTGGGCCAATCCCGGCCGGCTGCCAATTCCGCGGCCAAAGAGCAAACTTGTGGACTTTTTCAGCCCTAAGGTTGTGGATACCCCCGCGTAAAGGGAGGGCGCTGTCTGATTTTCACCCATTCCCTTGGATTTGGGGGGGACCGCCCAGGGTGATCAGGTATGAGACCATGTTGAGCGGAAAATGTTTCCTCAGGAGGGTCTTGCCGATCTTCTCGGCTATGGTGCTGCTGGCCCCGCTGTCTGCCACCGCCGCAAAAAAGAAGGCGGCCAAAACCAAAAAAGCCTGGGAAGCCCGCTATGACGGGCCGGTTCAAGGAAGTGATTACCTGACCGCCATGGCGGCGGACGGCCAGGGCAACGTCTATGTCACCGGCGCGTCCTGGGGCGGGACCGGTGTCAATTATGACTACGCCACCGCTAAATTCAGCAGCAAAGGGAAACAGGTTTGGGCGGCCCGATATAATGGCCCCGGCAGCGGCGAAGACGCCGCCAACGCCCTGGCGGTGGATGCCGCGGGAAATGTTTATGTTACCGGATATTCCCTGGGAGCTGCCGGCACCTATGACCTCGCCACCATCAAATACGATTCCGCCGGCCAGCAGCTTTGGCTGGCCCGCTATAACGGCACCGGCAACAGCTATGGGATGGCTATCGCCGTCGACGGCAGCGGCAATGTCTATGTTGCCGGGGGGTCCGTCGGGTCCGGAAGCCACTATGACTATATTGTTATCAAATACAGCTCCGCGGGCGCCCAACTCTGGGAGACCCGCTACAATGGGCCGGTCAATGGCGTGGACCGGCCCGTGGCCATGGCTCTGGACAACGCCGGCAATGTTCATATAACCGGCTATTCCGAATTTACCACTGGCGGCGAAGTGGCCTTTGCCACCATTAAGTATAACACCAATGGCCAGCAATTATGGCTGGACCACTATTCTTATGTCAATGTCTGGGGCCACCAGGACAGCGTCCCCAAGGCCATGGCGGTGGATGCTCAGGGGAATGTTTATGTCACCGGTTACATCAACGGGGGGCAGGCCTCTTTTACCGATCTGCTGACCATCAAATACTCCCCCGACGGCGAGCGGCTTTGGGTGCTCCAGGATATTCCCGGAGACTGGACCAATGAACCCTGGGGTATAACCGTTGACAAGCAAGGGAATGTCCTGCTGACCGGGGAGGCCGACGTTTTCGATAGCGGCACCTTGGGTGATTTCTTCACCATCAAGTACGGGCCCGCCGGGGAAAAAATCTGGTTGCGGCGGTATGACAGTTTTTATGACTCCGACCGAGCCCTTGCCGTTACCTGTGACGACCAGAACAATGTTTATGTCACCGGGGTTGCCGATTATCTTTCTGTTAATAATGATTTTGTCTTTGTTACTATCAAATACAGTCCCTCCGGTGATGCTATTTGGGGTATTAACACCGCTCCTCCTTACTATACTTCCTATTGGCCCGAGGCCATGGCGGTCAATGGCAACGGCGAGGTTTTTGTGGCCGGCACGACCCACAGCCGGACCAACAGCTATGACTATTTCATCGTTAAATACCTCCAGAAATGAAATGGAGCCGAGGTTCCCTCCTTAACGCTAAGGAGCTTCCATGAAGGCGCTAATCGTTATTTTGCTCCTCGTTTTCGGTGGCCCCCTGGCTTCCTGGGGGGCGAACCACCGCAGGGCCGAGCACCAGGAGGCGCCCGTCAAAGTCTGGGAAGCCTTTTATGACGGCCCTGACAAAGAGGATGATTTTGCCGCGGCCCTGGCCCTGGACGCCCAGGGGAATGTATATGTCACCGGCAGATCCTTCGGGCTCTTTTCCTCCTGGGATTACGCCACCGTAAAATACCCCCGCAGCGGCAAAAAAGGCCTGGCCGCCCGTTACAACGGTCCCCCCGGCAATGGCCCGGATTGCCCCGCCGCCCTGGCGGTGGACTCCCAGGGGAATTTTTACGTGACTGGATATTCCCGCAGTCTTTACGGCAACGATGACATCGTCACCATCAAGTACAACAACAAGGGCAAGGTGGGTTGGCTGGCCCGTTATGACGGCGTCGGCGACGCCGCCGACCGCAGCGTGGCTATGACGGTGGACAGTCAGGGAAATGTTTATGTGGCCGGCTCCTCGTATGGCTGGGGCACCCGAACTGATTTCGTGACCATCAAATACAACCCCCAGGGACAGGAACTTTGGGCGGCGCGCTACAACGGCCCGGCCAATGGCCATGATGTGCCGGTGGCCCTGGGTCTGGACGCCTCCGGCAACGTCTATGTCACCGGCATCTCGCCGATCCCTCCGGCTTCGCCTTATGGCTCTGCACCCAATTCATTTGCCACCCTCAAGTACAGCGCCGGCGGCCAGCAACTGTGGGTCGATCACTATTGTTTTCTCAGCAAGAATGGGTACCAGGACAGCGAACCCGCAGCCATGGCGGTGGACGCCCAGGGGAATGTTTATGTTACCGGTTTAGTCTGGGGGGGGCAGGCCGGTTTCGGCGACCTTATGACCATCAAGTATGACCCTGACGGCCACCGGGAGTGGCTGGCCCAGGAGGCGCCAGGTAATTGGGACAATGAGCCCATCGCCGTCATTATAAATCAAGAAGGCAATATTGTTGTTACCGGAAATTCCAAGAACAGCGCCCCCGTATTTCAACATTATGTTACCCTCATAAAATACGCCCCCAACGGCGCCAAACTCTGGACGCAGTACTATAATAAGTTACATGCCAGTGCGGTCACCGGCGACGGCCAGGACAATCTCTATGTTACTGCACGCCAGGGGGAAGGGGCGGAATACGGCGCCGTCCTGATCAAATTCAGTCCCTCCGGCCAGGTCCTTTGGCAGACCTTATTTAGTAACCCTGCTTATAGCGCCGCCGACCCGGTGGCCCTGGCCGCGGACAGCCTGGGTAATATTTTTCTGGCCGGGACCGGCTTCAAACCCACCGGCCGGCCTGACTTCTTTACCGTCATGTATACCCAAAAATGACGGGCCTGACCAGGCGGCCGAACTCCGCAACCGCCGCCGCTGATCCAGAGGCACGGCGGGCGGGGCCGCCGCCCTCAGTCCCCCTTGATGGCGCCGCCCCAGGCCAATTACCCGGCCAGGGAGGGGCCTGGAATCATTACGAAGGCGGGGCCGCCTGTTATTAGACTTCTTTAGTTTTTCTTAGCAAGCCGCCAGGGGCGCCAACTTTGTTGCCGGGGATTATAACTTCTATTTCAAGGGGTTAGCTCAAGAAATATCTTTTTCCAGCATAAAAGTTTTCCTAAATAAAATTTCTCATTGACAAGGCTTGCCTGATGTGCCTATTATGGAATGCCAGCAAGGTGGGGGACTATAATTCGGAAACCAACCTAAGGTGGAGAGGGCCGTTCCGGCTGCGTCTCTTCACCTCGGCGGGAGTGACCGCATACATCATGGGGAATTCTAACGAGGCGAAAGGAGGCTGAAATGGGTTTTTGGAACCGTATGCGTTGGGGGGGAGTGGTATGCCTGGTGGCCCTGGCGGCCGTGGTGCTGGTGCTGCACCTGCCCGCGGAGGCCGCGAAGAAAAAGGTCCCGGGAACGAAGCTGATTAAAGCCAAAGCCAAACTCGGGGCGCCGCTGGAGGTCAACGCCACCGAGGCCGCGGCCGCCTCCGCGGCCCGCGCCAGCGAGGGGTTTGCGCCCTTAGCTCCCAAAGAGAAGCCTTTCCTGCCCACCATGGGCCAGGCGGCTTACCAGCAGGCCAAAGCCGCGGCGGCCGCCCCCGCACCGGCGGGGAAACCCGCCCCGGGCCTGGCCCCGGGCCTGGCCCCGGACATGGTCCCGGCCACCGCCCCCTCATTGACCGCCGTTAACTTTGCCGGGGATTACAATACGGGCTGGTATCCCCCGGACACCCACGGCGCCGCGGGGCATGACTATTATTGCCAGATAGTCAATTCCCGGTTCTCGGTGTATGACAAGACCGGCGCCCTGCTCCTGCGCGTCGGCCTCGATGCTCTTACCGGCTATAATACTCAGGGTCTTGTTGACCCCCAGGTGCTTTACGACCCCGTCTTCCGGCGCTGGATTATCAGCGTCATGGCCCTTCCTGAGGGCGTTGCCACCGGTCCCCAATTTTACTTCATGTTGGTTTCCCAAACGCAGGACCCCCAGGGAGCTTGGTGGGTCTATCGGATAGACACGAGAGGACTTACGGGCGGTCAATTCTTCGACTACCCCCACATCGGGCAGGACTCCCGGGCCGTCATCGTCACCGCCAACAACTTCAACTATGCAACGACAGCATGGCTGGACAGCCGCTTCTTCGCCTGGCCCAAGGCCTGGCTGTATAACGGCCTGGGGTTCAATTACATCTATTACATTAACTGGACCTACGGCACCATCATGCCGCCGGTGGTCCTGGACAACAACCGCT
>Ga0315268_10001076_pt1 | contig 31817 bp, 39 predicted proteins | sample C1_top_MG_FD_204535 | JGI IMG/M metagenome (GOLD analysis project Ga0315268, IMG submission 204535) | Sediment microbial communities from Yellowstone Lake, YNP, Wyoming, USA - C1_top | ecosystem: Environmental > Aquatic > Freshwater > Lake > Sediment | place: USA: Wyoming | collected 2017-08-01
GTGGGCATTTGCCGCCCAAGGCGTTAAGTTTCGCGGTAATGAAAGGAAACATTCTGGAAGTCGTCATAGCAGACATTCCTCTCTGTCAAGCTCTTCTTCGGCTTCCTGCTGGGCTTCTTCCTCTTCAACCTGTTCCAAGTAGGGTTCGCAGGGCGTTAGGCAATCGTCACAGCAGATCATGCCGTTTGGGCCGTTGAGGTGCCCGTTGATGCAGTATCGATTTGTCACTAGGATTTCCCCGTTTTCTCTGGCTCAGCTTGTTCGGATTTCCTGAAGAGCTTCTCCAGCTTCTCCAGCTCCTCTTTTGATTTGCACTTGGCATCTTTCAGGTGGATGCGCCGGAGTTGAAGAACTAAATTTGAGACTTTTCTTTCCCAATCTGCTCGTTGCTGGCCTAAAATAATGTGCATGCTGTTAACTGGAACAAGCTGGTCTAGGAACATAAAAGGCGGACTATCTGCAGCAGGATACTTCATGACGGTGTCCATGAGATCATTTAGCAATTTCTTTTCAGTTTCAGCATCAATCTGTATAGCCTTATACTTCATCAATTCAAGCAGTAGCATCATGTGCCTCCTTGATTAGCCCCTTCGCTTTTGCATCCTCAACGGAGAGGCGTAAACGGTAGTCTGGGCGTTTGCCGCTCAATTTCTTCTCGAAGTAGCCCCATTGGCAGAACTTGTCCAGGGTGCTGTTTATGCCTGGGTCAGGGTTCCAGCCATGGCTGGCGAAAGCTATCTTCACGTCTGTTGTGGTCCACCAGGCGGGGACGGATGGCAGTTTGCCCTCTGCATAGATTATGGCTACTTTGCCTTCACGTGAAGAGTCATCTAGGTTTAGAGGCGGCAGAGGGGTTGACTTGATCACCAGCGGTGGCTGCTGCACGTCAACAGCTATTTCGCATGGAATGCCATTTGGCATCGCACGTGGCGTTGCCTGTGGAACCTGAACAATGCCCGAGAGAGCCTCCTTGAGCGTATCGAACTTTTTGGCTTTCTCCGTGTTTGTCTCCGCAATCTTCAGTGCACCCTCCGCAATCTTCAGTGCACCCTCAACAGCTTTTTTCGCGGAATCCTCGATGGATTTGATTTTCTCTTGGGCTTCTGCTTCCGCCTCAGCTTTGCCCTTTGTGTAACCGTTTGAGGTAGCTTCGGTGCGTTTCTTCTCAAGGGCTTTTTTCTCTTCCTCGTGATTGAGGCGTAACGCATCAAGCTCTTGCTTGTGTTTCTCCTGTAGTTCCTTTATTCCTTCCCCGGAAGCGAGTGCCTCCGCGATTTCGTTCAGACGCTTGTTTTCATCTTCTAGGTGCTTGTTTTTCTCGGTTAATTCTTCACATTTTTCCTTGTACAATTCCTCATCCTCCGTAACTTTAACCTGCAAAAACTCGTCCCGAACACTATCGGGGGTTCTGATCCCCTTAGCCACTTCGATACCAACGCTTTCGGGAACATTGGCTGGCAGGACATAAACAAGTTTTAGCCAATCGCTGCAAGCCGCATAGAAGTGACCCAGCTTCAAGGTCATTATTTCTTCTTTCTTGGGCTTTTTGTCTCGTGGCAGCGAGATAGCGCTGAGTGTGCGTTCAACTTCGTGCTCGTATCTTTGTCGTCCTAAAATCCAGTTGTCAATTTGTCCACGGATCTTCGGGTTGATGCTTGCTATGTCTTGGCTGTCGATGAAGAGCAGGATGTTCACGGCGTAGCCTTGTTTGATTATGCTGACCGCGACATCTGTAACTGGTGTGTGGATTTCTCCGATGAACTTCCATGCTTCAGGAATCGTGGGCCACACGTCACGCATGTTTTCAATGATCTCTTCCAGGGCGCTACGAATCAAAACAGCTTGGACAGCTTCTGACATGCCTATGAGGTCCATCACGTAACTGCTTGGTTCTTTGCCGATCTCTAGACTTTTCGAGAAAGTGTATTGTTCAATGTTGGGTACCACGATTTCAAAGTAGGCATCTAAGACTGTATAGACACGCTCGGAAAGACTGTCCTTGCGGACTTTCGTTTTCGCCTCTTTAACATTGTTCCAGACATCACGAAGACCCTTGGCGCCACGGCAAGCATTGATTATCCAGGAGCGATTGAACCGTTGGTCCTCGCGCATTTCTGCTGATATGAGACTTTCCACATATCGCCAGTCGGATCTTTCCTTGTAGAATAGCGGGATTACCTTGGCGTTCCGGTATGCGCCTTCTCCCTTTTTTGTCAGAAATGTTAGGGTGCGTACTCCGCTGCGTGTGGCGATGGCTTCGTTGGCTGTTGTCTTTCCCGCGATGCCAGTCATGCCTGTGATGCCTGTGTGATGGTGTGGCAGGTACACGGGATCGCCCGAGGGGACCTCAAAACCTATCAAAACCGGGTTAATCATGGTCCTCGTCTCCCTTTTTCATTTCACGTAGTATTTGGGCGTATTTTTCTCGTCTGGCGTATTCCTCCTCAGTTACAGGTCTTCCTGGCGTCCAAACTGCTCTGCGGTAGAATCGTATTGCGGCTTCCGCTTCATCTTGTTTAACAAACAGATTCGGTAACATTCTTTCAAGAAATGCTACTGCACGTCGTCCACGAACTGTCCAGTTTTTTTCTTCACATGCTGCTATCATTTGTCACTTCACCTTCATGGAAAAAAAAGAGGTTATGGATGGTTGCAAGTTGCGTTGTAGTCATAGGATCCGGCGGTAACAACATGGTTGAGAACTGCATTACCAGAACCGTCTGTGATGGCAGTGCCTATGTTTACGTTATTTTCAAAGAAAGCCACGGTTTGCCCAGACAAGCTGTCACTCAGATGGGCGGTCAAGGCAATTGTGTCTCCAGCGGTTAAAGAGGTGGAATTAGAGTTCAGAAGCAAAGTAGCTTTTGGGGAAACTGTTGTGTGAACTGTGTTACTGATGATGAGGTATTGAGCTAAGGCGGCAGTTCCCGCTAAAATGGCAATTAGGCAAAGCGCTATTGTTAGCCGAGATATTTTCCGTTTCGTTCTCTCTCCCTCCAATTTTTCTCCGATTTTGTGTTGACTGCGCTCCATCGCTTCTATTCACTCACGCAGATCATGACACTGCGAAATCAACTGGACTCCCCTTCAATTCCCTTCAGGAGCTCGTCCAGTTGACCGAGCTCCTTGAGCTTCACGTAGGCGCGTCCTGCAACCTGACGCACAAGAACGGCAAACTTTTCAGTGCTCACCCTGCCAAAATGATTCATAACATCCTCAGCCAGATTCTTGAGGTTCTCGTCAGGCTCAGCGTACTGCAATGTCGCTTTGCTTTCGCAATTCTCGCAGTTTGAAACTATGCGAATCTCCGTCTTCTCCGCATTGATCTCCACTGCTGGATCCGACGGTGGCTGGCTTGTCACATCAAACCCTTTGACGCCTGCGTAGAAGTCTTGGACGCTGTTGAATACGGCGCGTCTCTTTGCGTCTTCTGTTTTCTGCTCTGCAGCGTACCTCTCCTGGGCGTGCTTCAAGCTTTCCTCGCGGGTGTGCTTCGGAATCGTAAGTTTGTTTCCCAATTCTTCGGTTTTTTCGGGGGTCAGCTTCTCATGTGAAGCAGCCTTTCGGAGGGTCAACTGCATCTTCTCGGGGAACTTGGCTATTACCTCCGCAACACCCGGATAGTGCAGCGGATAATTAATTTCCTCAAGGATCCTTTCAACCCGCGTCCGGACTTGCTCAGCCGTCAGTTTCTCCTCGAGTGCTGTCTTCCATAGGTCTGCCTGGTATGCTTCTGGCGCCCGACGAATCTCCCTTATGACAGACTCGTTTAGGTCCATGTCTCCAATTGGAGACATGGTGTTTTTCTCTTCTTCCGCCGTCTCTTCCTCAGCCTCAGCCGAGCCAGCAACTAGTTTGACTTTTTTCTTCTTAGGTTTAGGCTGTGCAAGCTTTACTCCAGTTTCGTAATCCTTGATGAGCCGTGAAACTGTCTGAAAGCTAACGCCAACTCGCGGCGCCAGCGCCCTCACGCTTGGATACGCCACTGGGAACTTCTCCATGAGAATCTTGAACCAGCGCCCCTGCTCTAACGGTGACAAGCCGTCTCGATTGTTGTTGACTGTAAAGGCAGTTTCATATGCTTCTTGATCTGACAGATCCTTGATTATTGCGGGAATGCTTGTCTTGCCCAGCATCTCGAAAACCCGCTTGCGCCTGTTTCCATCCACGATCTCGAATTTTCCAGGCATCGCTACTGAGGGGCGCACCTCAATTCTCTGCTTGAGCCCGTTCTCCCTGATGTCAGCACCCAACTCTATCAGCGTCATGTTATCTATCTGGAGCCGCGGGTTAGGACCACCAATCAGATCCGCCAACGGAAGCTCCGCCAGCCTCTCAACCTGTTTTTCTTCCTGCAGCTCATTTGGCAGCATGAAGGTGCCGGCCGTAGTTGACCATGATCCGCCAAGCCGCATGACCTGATCATGCATTTTGATAAGCATCGCCGACGATATTCCCTTCTTGGGTTTAATGAGGATGCCAGTTTTGGTCTTGCTTATGGCGTCGCAATTTGGTCTAAACTGTTCGATTGCTTCATCTATTTTGCTCATTGTAGATTCTCCATAATCTCCGTGACTATGCGGTTTGCCTCCTTCTCGCTGTCTTGGAAAACCATGACCTTGAGCGTCATGCTTTCTCCTCCTCCAGGTATTCATGCAGCCCCCATTTCTCCATGAGCTTCTTTCTTTCCGCGTCAAACTGCTCTTGCAAATCTATACTGCGGCCAATTATGGAGTTTTCATGAAGCTCCGAGACTTCCTGGAAGAGCTGCTGCAGTTTAGCCTGCTCCTTCTTTTTGAGCTGCTCATAGGCTTTCTCATCGACCGTGCGACCGCATAATGGGCAGCCGAAGCCTTGTTCCTCGAAGTCAACTTCCTTCTTGGCGGGCATTTTGGCTTCTACACGTGAAGGTTCGGGTTCAGGCTGGGGCTGCGGGCTTGCTGGCGGGCTTATAGGGGTCGCGACCCCTAGCTCTGGGTGCTTTTCCTTTTCCTGGCAGTTCGGGCACAGGTTCAGGACCTTGCCGTTCACTTCAACCTTCTTGAACTGCAGGGGTTCTCCGTGACCTTTGCAGTTGTCGCACTGCGCGAGCTGTCCAAGGTACGACGCCTCTTCAGTGAAGGCGGCTTCCTTGTCGACTGCGCCTGGCTCAGCTGTGCCACGTGGCACTTCCTCCTCGGAATCTTTACGTTTGTCTAGCTGCATGCGTGCATCTAGAGTTGCTGCGTCTTGTCTAGACTCTTGAGATTTGCGTCCAGCTTCCACCATCTTCGGACTCTTGAGTTCCTGCGGCATGTACTTGTAGATTGTTCGCATCCCAATGCCTGTTTTCTCAGCGATCTCGTCAGGCTTCAACCCCGCTTTAATGAGGAAAGTAATGCGTTGCGTCAGCTCTGCAGGAGTGACTTTGCGGCGGACAAAATTCGATGCAAGCCTAGCTAATTCCAGCTTGACTGGAGTATCTATGCTGGGAACCGTTATCTCGTGCCAATCCTGGCTTTCCCCTTTCCGATGGAAACCATCAATAATGTTGCCATAGGCATCTTTCAGAACTGGCGCAAGTTCTCCTAAACCGCTTTTGGAAGCTGCCAGGCTGTAGCTTTCTTCAGTTTCGACTTCGGTTTCCTTATCCCCTTCTACCTGTGTTGCCGTTTTCCCTTCTACACGTGTAGAAGGCTCAAAGATGGCGGCAGCAAGCTGGCTGGGGTCACCGAACGTTGATTCCCTTCCTCTCGTAAATCCTATAGTGGGCGCAACGTTAGCAACTGGAATGCACCATCCCTTATCCTTGTTGAGGAATTTTCCGCCCAGCTGCTTCGTGAGTGCAGTTAACTGCTGCTGGTAATCTGCAGGCAGCTGCTCCTTCGGCTTCACAAAAAACAGATAATTGGCCGCGTCAGACTCGACGCTGAAGAGAATTGACACTGTTGCCTCTGAGACTTGGAGCGCTTCACCAATCAAACTCGTGAGAACATCCAGCGGCTTGGGTGCCTGCTTCTGCTTCAGGGGTGTTTTACGCTCGCAAACAAGCGCATCTCCTTTGGCTTCAACATGGAAGTGTTCGCGGTGGCAGTTTCCCCCGTTTTCGCTATCGTTGCCGCAGGAAGTGCAGGGAACCTCTGGGGTGGGATTTGAACCCACGACCCCCTCCTTGGGAAAAGTCCAAGTGTTAGCCTTCTCATCGAAGCGCCCGCCCTGCGCCTCAGCAAGTTTCCGCATGGCGGTGTGGGTGGCGGATTCCAGATGCGCCCTGGGTCTGAGCTTGACAATGATCCCCTTCTCGGTTGGGATGATGGTGAAGTAGCTGGAGATTTCGGCTTCACCCATGCATAACTCATTTTTCAGAAGCTCGTGAATGTTCATTTCTGTCCTTCTCCTTCTCCCCTTCCTTGATCTCCGGAAATTTCGTTCCAAGAACGACGGTCAGTTGATCATACTTCTGCGTCATAGGCATGGTTTGGCCTCCGGTTCGACAATGATGCCTTTGGTCTTCAAAATTTCAGATAACGCGAGATCTGCCAAGCCGCTGAGGTCACGTATGCCAGTGAAAAGGCCGTCCTTCACCGCCTTGATGGAGGCGGTTTTGATGTCTTTTCTGATAGTAAGATTAGTTGGTTCTAGTTCCTTCTCCATCGTACTTCACTTTCCGACTTCGGTTATATGAAAGGCATGCTATGCGCGTAACTTGCTTATAACGTTTTTCATTTGCGTGTGTAAGCAGGAAATCCAATCTTCCACGTCACTTATGACTCTGAAGTACTCTTTCAGCTCGCTTCTATGCAGGAATTTCTTCAAGAGCACTCTCAGATACTTCTTGGAAACAGCTGCTCCTTCCCCCTTAACCGTCACTTTCTTCGATTCAACAGTTACTTCTGCGCCCGTTTTCTCCTTCAAGAAATCGACAAGCTCAGTAATCACTTCGTTTCCTTCACCCTTAAGCTCGGAAGCATCAATTTTTACTTCTGTCACCATCACACGTTCACCTCGCTTCGCATCGCGTTAACAGTTACGCTTAGACTGCTTCTTTCACCACGGTTTTACTGATAAATTTTCCGCATTAGCAGTGTCAGTTCGCCCGAACTGTTTGCCAAAACTGAGTGTACTGTCACCTCAAGGGCATCATAAAATAATGTAAATATGTTAAATAACGTAAATACGTCATGTCAGATGGCTTATGCACGCGGGGCATGCCAAGACCTTCGCCATTTTCCCAGCTCTGGAAGCGCGCCTGCGATGCAGTCACACCCGCCCAAGGTGACGGGATGCCATACGGCTGCACTGCCAGCCAGCCCTTTTATGGCAGTCTAAAGGGAAAGCCGCGCCGCCACCCAACCGTAAAATGGCGGTACGGTCCTTTCCCTTGGAGAAGGAACTCCAGAAGAGAAATATGCTATATGGTGCTATATGGGGGGGTTTGGAGTTTGGAACGAGGGGAGAAGGGAGGGCGTGCAAAAAGGACCTTGCTCCAAACCCGAGAGAGAAATACTCAGCGTCTTCGTCGGATCAGCAGGGCAGCAATCACTATGGCAACGATGGCTACTGCGCCAATGAGTATCCAGAGATTCTGCTCCAGCTTTCCCGGTATTTCCTCCAGTCCTGACGGCTTCTCCTCCACAATGAAGCTCAGAGGCGCCGTTGCTGATTGCACTGTGCCATAAGGGTCAATCCCGTAGACTTCTGCCTGTACAGTGTAGTTGCCTGGTTCAGCGTTTGCCGGAATCGTGAGCTTGACCTCTATGGTGCCGTTGGCTTCAACTTCAGGTCCGCGGGTAAAGGTCGCTGGGAAGCTTGTTAGAGGCGTCAGCCATTGGGATCCTGTTCCCTGGAATGATACGCCTGTGACTGTGAAGCTGCTGCTGGAGAAAGTGAAGGTGACTATGATGACGCGGGTTTGGTTCTGCTGGGTCGCACCAAAAGCTGCGGCTATTACTGTGAATGCTATGGGTGGTTGCTGTCCAGTTGGACCTACGTTGCTGTTTTCTGTCCAGTCTAGGATGAGGAGGCTGATGCTTTGCGTGTAGGTGCCCGTGACCATTTTGGTGTTTGTATCGTAGGCTGCTGAGAGCCCCGTTACTTGTGGAGTACCCCAGGTGCCGCTGTAAACTTGGAGGGTGCCAGTGTCGTTTGTTGCCAGCTGGATTGTTAGAAGCTTGCCTGTTAATGTTAGGCTGCTTATTGGGGTGTCGACTCTGTCGATGTATATGCCCCACGATTCGAAGGACACTTGGGCGGAGTAGGTGGTGTTCTGGATTGTGCGGCTGAAGACTCCTGAAGTATCGTTCCAATCTAATCCAAGGCTGTAGTTCAGTCCCAGGATGTACGTGGGCTTCTGGTTGCCGTCGAAGACCAAGGTGTTGGCTGTTGTTGAGGTGCCGAAGCTGAGGCTGTACTGGGGGCTGCTCCAGGAGGCTGTTAGGACCGATCGGTCTGTTGCGATGTGCCACGTGGCACCGTTGAGAGTGTAGGGCCAGGCAGTGCAAATTATGTGGAACGTTGTGTTTCCTGAAATGGTCACTGTGAAGGTGGCGTTGACTGTTACTCCCTGCCAGGTTGCGTTTCCTTGGTAGATGTCTCCGTTGTCGAATGCTGGACTGGTTAAAATGGTAGAGTTTGCGTAGGCGGTGCCGTTCAGGTAGAAGGTTGTTCCTGTTAGGGCGTTTCCAGCCATGTCGACTGTTGTCACATTCAAAGTTAGGTAGGTTACTGTTAGGGTTGCGCTGCCAGTTTTGCCCAGCTTGGTCGCGTTCACTATCCAGGTGCCAGCGTTCGTGGAAGTGTAGGTGCTGGCTGCCCATGAGCCTCCGGCTGAAGCGTTAATCGCCCATGTTGCAGATCCAGTGATGTCGCCTAAGCTGTTATTGTAGGCGTCGTAGCCTGTTGCGGCGAAAACTTGGCTGTCTCCTGAATTGATGGATGCTGAGGAGGGCGTTACTGTTATGCTGTCAAAAGCTGCAACGTTAACTGTTAGGCTTGACGTGTTGGTTTTGCCAGAGTAGGTAACGGTGACTGTCCATGACCCGGCGGTGTGCGATGTGTAAACGTTCATTGCCCATGTGCCTCCTGCGCCAGCGGTGATCTGCCAGCTCGCCGAGACGGAGACGTCAGCAATGAAGTTTCCGTAGGCATCATAGGTTAGTGCAGTGTAGGGCTGTGTTGCTCCCGCGGTTATGGTTGCTGTTGTGGGCGTTAGATCTATGTGGTCCAGGGGGGCTGTGGCAACGGTGATGCTGCTGCTTGTCGCCGACTTTGCGCCGTCTGTTACGGTGATTGTTTGGCTGCCAGCCGTCTTCAGGATGAAGCCTGAGAATGTGTGCTGTCCACTATCGCCTCCTGTGAAGGTGTACTTGCTGCTCACAGTGTAGGGTAGGACTGCCTGGGCGTCAGTGGACGTGAAGTAAACTTGGCCTGTGTAGTCGGTCATGATGGCTCCGGTTCCTATTGAATTGTAGGCGGTGGCTACTACGGATCCGAAGCTGGTGCCAGCCGTCACTGGAGAAGGCGCTGTTATGGTGAAGTGGTCGAGGGTCACTATGTTGTTGTCTGAAATGGTAACTGAGTCAAAATACAAATCTTGTGCTTCACCTGCAGAAACACCTACCACAACTTCAGTAGCATCAGTTGTAATCGCCATATTTGAGGAAATTTTTAGCGTGCCATTAACCCAGAGTCTTTCAATATCATTTGTCACGTCTCTGAGGACTATGAGATTGTAATAGTTTCCAGCAACTGGGTTGCTTGCAACAGCTTCCTTGAGATAGGTAGTAACAGAATTTTCTATTATTATCAGTCCCCAATACAGCGAGTTGCTCACGTTGTTGAGCGTTGCAAAAGCCCCATAAGTATTGCTGCTAACTTGTCTCACGAAAATTAATGTGATGTTTGTACCACTTGCTGGTATGTGGGCGAAATTATATGAGGCGTTCACAGATACTATGGCTGAAGCTGCTATGGTTTTCTTCGCTACAACTGAGCCTATTCCTGCAGCATGAAAGCTGTCAGCGCCTTCATAGGGATATGCAGCTGTAACAGTCGGAAAACCAAAAGTAGTTGTCCAAGCCGAAAAGTCGTGAGCTGTCTCTTGAGTGGAGCCCACCTGGCCATCCTGGAAGAGTGTTGTTGCGTGGACTGGCTGTGAAATCAGCAAAACTACAGTTGAAAGGGCGAGGAGGAAAATTAGGCTTATGCTAACAGTCTTCTTATTCATTTTCCATTCGCCCAGTTCCAAAAGCTATTCCAGATGTTTAGTATCCAGTTGATAAACTGGGTTATTAGGTCAGCAGGCGGTTGCTGTTCTGGTGGAGGAGGCTCGGTTGCTAAAGTGAAAACTACACTCACTGCAATGACCGTTGAAAGAATCAGCACTATGGCAAATGTACTTAGCTTTGGCTTTCGGCTCATCGCTTCTTCTTTCCCTTCCCATTGCTGCTTAGTATTTGCACGGAAACTCCAACTGCAATGATCGCGCCGCCTGCTATTTGCAGGGGAGTCTTCAGGCTGTTGCTTGTTGCTGGTGGCGGCGTAACAGTTTCTTCAGAAAACACTGGCTGAACGCTGTATGACTGAGACATCGTTAGCGTAATGCTGCTTTCTGACCTTGTTGTTCCGTCGCTGAACAGCCAGTTTTCAAATTTGTATCCATTGCTAGGGGTAGCTGTCAGCGTCACTGTGTCAGTTGCGCTGTAATTGTAGGTTCCAGCGGCAGGAATAGTTGAACCGCCTTGGGATTCGGAAATGACCAGTGTTGAGGTTCCGTTGCCTGTTGGGGGAGGTTCGACAGGTGTTTCTGTCACGGTTAATGCAATGGCTGACGATGTAGCTAAGGATCCATTGCTGTCTGTGGCAACAGCAGAGATTCTGTAGATTCCTGCGGTCAGAGGCGTATATGCATAAGTTGCTGTTGAAGAAACGCCTGATTGAGCATTTAACACTGTACTTCCAATGTTGAAAGAAACGGTGTATGGCGGTGTGCCGCCTGCAGCTGTCGCCGTTAAGGTTGTTGAGTTGCCCAGCGTTATCGAGCTGGAAGACGCTGAAAGTTGCACTGTTGGCGGAGGAAGGACGTTTGAGCCTACTTGAATGTCATCAATCCAAAGAGTTGCGCCAACTAATTGACTGCCAGAATATGGCATGTTCCAAGAGAGCTCCCAGTATGCGCATCTGTCAACTGGAACGGTAGTTCCGTTGCTGAGGGTTCGCATGTCAATCTCTACGGTCTGCCAAGTGTTTGCTCCTGATAACGGTAAAGCGCCATAGGAGTATTGAGGGTATGGATTCCTTTCATACCACATTCCGAAGCCTAGTTGCCCGTATGCTGCTGAGGAAACCATATACTTGAAACTGACTATGGGCGTGGCTGTGAAGTCGTTGGGAACTCTGCCAAAGCGCAGGAACAAGTCCCATTCTGGTCCAGCAATATCGACTCTCACTGATCCTGTTCCTTCAACCTTGTTCGCTGAATCAATAGTGATGGTGGCAGTGGGGCAGTCAATATTCATCCAGCTGCTAGTGGTCAGTGAATCACAATTGTCGAATACGTGAGCGCTCAGAAGAGTATCAGAGAGAAACATCGTGGACGAGAACATCAGTAATATTCCGATAGTAACTAGAGCTAAAGCTGCAAGGTTTGGTTTCATGTTCCATTCACCCAATTCCAAAACCAACTGAAACTCCAGAAGGAGTTCCATCCATCAACAATAGGCTGCCACCATGGTGAAGATGCTGGCGGTGGCGGTGGAGGAGGAGGTGGGGGGTTCTCAGCTTTTAAAGTGAAGACTGGAGTCACGTTAACATTGCTGGTGATGTTCACGCTTGCAGGATTCGCAAGGTTTTGTTGCCCGTTAATCAGCCAATAGTCGAATTTGTATCCTGAATTCGGAGTGGCTGTTAAGACCATGGTTGAACCTGATGAATAGACCAAAGTGCCAGAGGGTGGTGAGGTTGTGCCGTTGACAGAGGATTGAATTGTAACAGTGTATGCGGGAGGGAGTTCACCGGCGCCTACAAGAGGGTGAGGATATGGATAAGACGTATAGGTGAATCCGTCTTGAGCCTGTGTTGGAGCGCGAAGGAAGAAATCTACGTTCTCAGTGTATCCGCCCGAGCTCCCGTACAGCACTCCGCCCGTGATAGTGTTGCCCCAGAGGTAGGTTTGGTTGACATGGGTTCCTGGGAACAGGTTAGCGCCGTCATCATTGCTTATTGCATCAAAAACATTGTATTGAGAGTTGAAGTCGTTGATGAACTTGTTATTGAAAACGAGGGAGGATCCGCCTCTTGACATCATACCGACGTTATTGTAGTTTCCTAACTGCCCGACTACTGTGTTGCCGTATGCCTCGCATCCTCTGCCTCCGATGTAGCTGGGCAACGTCATACCAGTTTCTGATTCAGTTCCATGAATGTCAATTATGCCATAGTTTTTCGGAATTGGCTTTTCAAACAGATTGTATCTTGCACAGTAGAAGCCGCCTTGTATGCAATCCACTGCATGCCTTGCCTGTATAGTGTGGCAATCTTCAACGTACATTATTGGGATCTGTGGCGGTCCAGTGTCGTATTTTCCAAAGATGCTCCTTGCGTCAGCCCATTTAGCGGCGGTCCATGTATCCCAGCTTGTAGCGGTAATTGAGCCACGGACATAGAAGCCGTATCCCCAGATGTAGTTGCCTGTTGATTTATAGGGGTAGTCTGCAATGCAATGGTCAATCACTGCCCTGCCCTTTATCGTTTGATCTAGGTCGGTGTTGTCTAAGAATACTGCTACTTGTCCACAGTTTATGAATGTGCAGTGGTCGACTCTTGAGTCCACTGCTCGATCTAAAATAATGCCTGCGCCGCCCTCGCCATTGCCTCCTGGTGATTGAGTAGCTGCATCGAACTCGAACTGTATTCCAGAAATCCTTGAAGCTTTGTTAGTTTGTCCTTTCCCGGTGACAAAAAACATTGTTGAAACAGCATCATTATGAAGTATCGTAGTTGCTGTGTAGCGTGTCCAGTTTGCTTCGTGCCCTTGGCAGCCTGCCAGGGATGCTCCTATGACATTAACTCCTGTGGGTATGTTTACGGTTTCGCCATGCCAAATGGCCGTTCCAGCAGGAACCTGAACTGTTCCCTTGCCATTTGCGGCTGCCTGATTAACCGCGGCTTGAATGTCTGCTGCTGACCCGCTGGCAGCATTAACGGTTACGCCTCCATCATAGATTGACAGAGATCTAGGCAGCGGGAAAAAGGATAGGAGAAGAACAGCAGCTATTATGACTACGCTGAGTCCTGCTGCTAAAGTAAATTTGCTGCGCTGTTTCATCTTCATCTTCCATACACCCAGTCCCAGAAACTGTTCCAAATGCCTACTACCCAATTTACAAAGGCGCCTATCATGTCAGAGCCATGTTGTGGTGGCGGTTCAGGAAGCTTCCTCTTCATCACTTCTTCCTCTTAGCAAACCACCAATATCCTGAAAGTGCTCCAGCCGAGATGAAGCCTAGCCCAGAAATTCGCATTGCTGCCTGAGCTGGAAAAGCGCCAGTTGGCGTAGGTTCCGGCGGTGGCGGAGGTTCCGATATCAAAGTAAAGACTGGAACAATCGTTGTTTCGCTCAGCACAGTCACGTTTAATGGGTTATCAACGTTTTGCTGTCCATTCACTAGCCAATGATCGAATCTGTAGCCACTTAGCGGTGTTGCAGTTAGAGTGACAGAGGTGCCAGAATCATATAGGTACGTGCCTGCGGCTGGAGTTGTTGTGCCGTTAGGTGAGATCCCCACAGTCATGTTGTATTTGGTTGGTTCAGGCGGTGGTGGTGGCGGTGGCGGTACGGAATTGGACACACCTGACAGTGCCACGTCATCAATTTGGCAGGTTTTCGCGCCTGAGTAGCCTGCACCCCAGTATCCCATAACGATTTCTGTTGAGTCTCTTGTTATGGTTATAGAGGCGCTTGCCTTGAGTATGCCGTTGACGTGAAGTTCCTCTCGGGCATTAGTCACATCACGAACCAAGACCAGGTCGATGTAGATGTTTAGCTGAGGGTTACTTGGAGTTGCCTCCCAAACGTCTGTAGCGGTGCCGTTTTCAAGAATTTTTAATCCAAAATAGTTGTTTCCGCCTTCGCCCTTCAATTCGGTTATCACTGAAAAGGCAGTGTTTGCGTATTCTCGCAGTGCACCGATCAGTATTGTTTCGCCATCGTTCAGCGTTGTTGTTGGAGCATACCAGTATTCAAGCTGACCGATTGATGTTGCGGTGACAGTTTGCTTGCTAACCACTGATCCGCCGTTTGCAGTTACCAGCATGCTTGTAGTTCCAGTGTGAGGATTCGTTGCTGTAAGAGTTGGGCTGCCGAAAGTCGTTGTCCAAGAAGCAAAGCCATCTTCATAGCCGTTAACATAAATAGACGTGATGATGTCGAGTTTCGCAATAGTGTAGGAGGACGCGATTAACGCTATCCCCAAGATCACCATGACTGCTGACAAGATCTTCTTAGTTTTTGCCTTCATGCTAAGTCACTAAAAGAAAAATAATATTTTATTGGGCATTTCGCCGCTGTACTATTGGGACCAGGACGAAGGCGATCCATACTGCTGCCAGGGCAAACAGAACAATATCCGTGTACACTAGGGAGGTGGGAAACCAGGGCAGATTTATATTGGCAGACCAGTATTGAAGAAAAATGACTACGCTGTTATAGATTCCATGCGTGATTATTGGCGCCAGGAAGGATTTCGTGTACTCGAGCAGCCCGATGAGCAGGAGACCGTTAAAGAACGCTGGGATGACCATTAACGGGTTTGAGTAAGACTGAAGCCCATGGTAAATCGCCCATAAACCCACAGGAACCAGAACAGCTAGGATGTTTGCAAACTGGAATTTCCGTGACTTGATTTCTGCGTAGCCCGCGATTTTTAGCAGCTCCTCTGCAGTAGCTACCATTGCAAAAGTGAAGAGGGCATCGTAGAGGAAATTTGTGACAACGCTTGACGGCAAGATCACTGCTGGAGTGAAGGCTGTTGTTGCCAACAAGTTTTCGCTGCCTATCCAGGATGACATGACCATGCTGATTGCAACCATGCCCACTGCTCCGCAGATTGCGAGTATCAGGCTCTTAGGCGCCATGTTCTGGTAATAAACATCATCGGATTTCAGGTTGAGAAGAACAAGAAGGCTAATAGCAGCTATGGCAACGAATGTTATCGTGACGAGGAACAGGCTCATGTTACTGGACGTCTGGACAAGAAAGAAGGTTGCAGTGAAAGCCCAGACAACCAAGAACAGCAGGAGATCCTTCTTTTCAGCAGCCACGCAGATCCATCCTCATCCTTCGAACATTTTTATGAATTTCTTCCAGGTGAAGAGCAAGGCTACCAAAACAATGAGGACCACCGGGGTTACAAGGTAAACGCAATAGTAGAGCGCTGTTCCCTGCACGCCCACAGCTTGCCAGATCCACGCTATCGTGGCGTCCACAGCCGTCCCCGTCATGGCTTGGCTGTTGTTCAGCAGGATCTGGCCGTTTGCTCCGATGTAGAATGGCGGCTCAAACAGGTCGTAGATCACGCTTATGCCTATCCAGACGCTCAACCCAACCTTGATCGCGGTCCACAGTTCCTTTCCCCTGTTTCTTCTGCCCTTGCTGGTCAGGTAGCTGATAGGCAAACCCAGAACCGCAACGAAGAGAACAAAGTAGCCGATGTCAAAGAGGAAGAACTGAACTGGCGGAAGCTGCTGGGCGAACCACTCTGACCCCATAAAGGTTGTCATGACAAAGATCGACCAGATAAGCGCGAAGACAGCTGTGCAGGCTATTACTGTAAGCTCCTTTCGAGTGAGAACTGATTCCGGCATTGTTTTGTTGAAGCTCCTTAAAAGAAAAAATGGGGAATGGGGAGATGATGAAAGTTAGATTTGAGTGCCTGTGAAAGTGATGTTGAAAGCAAAGTTGGCTCCAGACACTGCTGACTGATCAACATGCAATTGAACATTGGCGGCTATGACAGTGTTGGGTTGCAGGGTAGTATTTTCCATGTTCCATGTGCAGGAAAGCCCTGTCGTGTAATTCCAGCCTGTTGTGGTCATGGTAAGATTAACGTCTTTGTTTCCAGAATTCAGAAGATACACGATCCGAATGGAATCGGTGCCCTTATCTATGACACCCCAGTTGATTGACGTCAGTTTAACGGTCGGCGGATTGTCGCTGTACACGCCTATTCCTATGGCAGTTACTGACCCCGTGGACGTTACTGTTTGGCCTGCTGCGAGGGAGTCTGCGAATGCTAATGAGAGCCCAAGGATAAGCCCGATGGTGATTATAGTTCCAATGGATAGTTGTCGTTGTGGCATTGTTCCCACTGAAAGAAGAATACAATAGACAATAGAAAAAGAAGGGGAAGATACTTACTTATGCCTCAGATAGGTTGATGGTGCTGGTTATCAGTGCGGCTGGAGTTCCGGTCTGGTCTAGAGTGTAGATGTTAATGGTCGCCGTTAGGTTCAGATTTGCGCTGAAGGTGCAGTCAAGCTTCGTGGTGAACTCGAATTTGTTGAGCTGGTTCGTGTTCAGGGTCAGATAGTCTGCGGTGTTAAGGTTCGGGCTTATCGTGTAGGTATAGGTGTACGTGCTTGAGCCTCTGAAGGGGGTGAAAGTATCGCCTGTCTTGAAGCCGATTCCGGGGATGTTGACGTTGGATAGCGTTACCAGCGACTGGTCTGTGCTGTTGAATTCAATCTCAACCTTGGTTACTGCAACGCCTTTCTTGCTGGCGGAGAAGTCTAAGTACCATTGAATATACGTGGTGTTTAAGGCTGTGCCGATGCCGGTTATGTCACCTGGGGTGGTGATGCGTGGCGCCGAATACTCGATGAAGTACGGGTAGATGTACACTACTGCGTTAGAGCCGATTGGTTTCTCCAGGTTAGCTACGGAAAACTTGAATACGAATTCCTTGTAGCCGTCGCCGTCAATGTCGAAGTAATCCCAGGATTGGACTCTTGGATTGTTGGCTTTCGTTGTTGGCGCGTCAACATAGTAGGCTTGTCCGCTCTGCGGTTCGACTGCAGCGTATATGACGCCGTAGTCTTGAGGTGTAATCTCAACGGTGCTTGTTGCGGCTGCTGCTGAGCCTAGAAGTATGTATCCGCCGCCGCGAGAGCCAAACCAGTTCAGAGCAAAGTTGGTTGCGTCTGTGAGGGAAGCGGTTGCGTCCAAGCTGTTTTTGCCGTAGTCTCTGAGTTCAACTTGGAAATTCTGAAGCACCTGTGCTGGCGGAGTTCCACCGCCACTAGGGGCTGCTGCAGGAGCGCTAGTCCAGTCGCGTGGGTTAAGGCTGCCCATGTAAGCTGAGAAGCTACCGTAAGCTATCAGTAGGATAAGAACAACGCCTAGTACCGATTTTTGCCATGGTTTCACTTTTTATTCCTCTAAGAGAGAAATAATATAATATGTAGATGTGTGAGGGTGAAAGAAAGGAGAAAGAAAGGGAGAGGTGCCCCGGTTAATAGTCGCCTTGATGCCCGTAGCCTGTGGCGTCCGGGCGGTATTCGGCTTTCTGGCGCTTGTCAGCACGGATGCTTCTGCCTATGCCAGTAAACTTTTTGAACTGCCCACTCTTTTTGCGTTCAGCGTAATAGCCTGGGGCGTGTTTTGTTTTTCCTCGCTTACCCATTTGTTTTCACACTCTAGAAGAAAAATATCATTTCTCTCTTGAAAGGCATGACAAAAAAACATTTTAGGCGAGACCTGACCCACGCCATGGTTTACCCAGTCATCTTCATAATGGTGGCGGTAGCGTTCACCATTTTCGGGGTGACCACAGGCAACACCATAATTGACGTGGCAGCAAACATGCTGATCACGGGGGTCATAACAACCCTAATCATCACACTGGTCCATGACGGAAAAGGCAAGAGATAATGAGCTACAGACGTCAGCGATCAGATACTTATGGCGGAAGGAAAACGAGTTTTCACGCCAGACACAGCCGTCCCCTAAAGAACAGAGCCGCACCCAGAAATGAAAAGCTAAGAATGCGGCTGCTGCAGCTGAACCCGAAGATTGAAGCTTATAATGGAAAATCAATCTCTGTCTCCTTCGACGGAGAGATCCTCCGCAACAGCATCAAGATTGTGCCTCATGAAGTATGGGTTGGGAGCTGGACGAAAAGTCCTAATCTCCTCATAGATGATGATATCCCAGAGAAGCCGAAGAAGTGGAGGCAAAGCGTTGCACTCCATGAAATATTGGAGAAGTACCTGGATGGCCGGTACGGTCTAAGCGGAACGATTGAGGGGCACTTCATCGCTGAGGAGCTAGAGAGAAAATGGTTCCTGCAGCACCATTCAGAAAAGGAGTATGACGAGTACCAAAGAATAGTTGAAGTAACGCACCGCGTTGAACTTGGGTTTTTGGAGAAAAAAAAGGGTTAGATACTACGTGAACCAGGCATAAACTTCTGTGTCTGACGTCACTGTCAACACTAAGGGGTTGCCTTGTCCGCTATCCCAAGAATTGAATACAACTGTGTTTCCATAGATGTCGTATCCAAAGGGTTGAACCGAGACTTGATGTGTGCTACCCGCCGCCACTGTCACGATTGCCATTGAATCGGTGGTGATTAAATCGCCGTCAACATAGATTTCGGTTACTACTGGGTTTCCACTGGAGTCCCACGCCCTTATTGTCAGCGTATAGGATGTTTGAGCATAGCCCTGACCCATACCAAATAGCAACTGCAAGCTGGTGAACTGGTAGGGTGCTTCATAACGGAAAAGCCAAGCAGCACCATCCGGCATTATGGATTTCGAAACCTGATTCCCATTAGGTGCGAAAGTCAACGTTAAAGTTGAAGGTTTTGTGGCGTTAACTGCAAGATAATATTCCGTCCCAGTTTGCCAACCGCCATAGAGTGACTCCAAAGTTGACACATCCACTTCACCAGACCATATCACAACATCTGAGCCGCTGGGTATGCTGCCGCCGGAGCCTTGAGTAGATTGGGCCGTGCCTATGTTTGTGATGAAGGCGCCCGTACTGCTGTAAAGTTGAAATATTGCATCTCCGTCAAAAGAGTAGCCTGAGATCGTGCCAGTGTATGTTACGATAGCATGGATCGCGCAAGTAACTTTGATAACTCCTTTATTCAGTGTTGGATCTACAAAATTATGAGTCGGAAGCTGTGATGGAACAATAGGCCTGTGGCTTCCATCATCATAGTACAGTTCCCATAGCTGATAAGTTGGGGGTTTGATGAAGTTCGGTAATAGGATCCAAATTGAAGCCCCAATTCCGATAGCAAGCACCGCAACCAGAATGATAGCTGCAACCTTTCGATTCTTCAAGTGACCAACGAAACCTTTCTTTGCCATTTTGACCTAATCCTCTAAAAGATAAATTCAGATTCGTGTGCCATGTGGCACCCCTTGGCATAACTATGTTCAACATGGCTGATATCAGGGCTATTGCACTGCTATGTTGAACATAAACGCGCCAAAGACCTTCCAAGTATGCTTTACATATTCTAAGCAATATTGATTAGAAATTATGCTAAGCATACTTGGCAGGAGTTCTATGGATTGATGCCTGCTCGCCTGAGAAGCGCCGTCAAATCGTCAGTGTGATGGCATTTGTGGTTGTATATCCAGCCTTTGCAGTTGCAGCTTATGTCTCCGGGGCTGAACCTGCCTGACTGTCTTGTCCAGTACCTTGTAGTGTAGGGCGGAGCCTCCGGGTTACTCTTGCTTGTGAATTTTGCATAGTAGCCGTCTGCATCCCTCTCGAGCGTACCTATCCGCTGCTGAACTGGCTGAGGCTGAGGAGCAGAAGCCTGTTTCTGTCGTGCCTTCGCGTTCCGTATTGCCTTGTGAACCGCGCTGCTACTTGTGTTATTGATCGGCGGCAGAAACGTTTGACGCTGCCTGTAAGCTTTTTTCATGGATTTCTTCTTGTAGCTCATTACGGTTCCCTCGGTGCGAAGCGGCCTGGTGAGAAGCAATTTTTATTTTTCATATCCCTCTGTGACTCTGGCACGACACACATCATTGACCCTTCATTACCATAATCTTGCATGTTGCCACACCATCGACACTCTTTTGGGACACGTGTTTTCCGTACTGGAAGGAACAGCTGACGCTGGCGCCTTTCTGGACGCTGTCTGCGAGGCTGCTTGTAAACCATTCACGTGAACCCTCTCAAAAGAAAAATTAGTGAGTTAGAGCCTTCATCTGCCGTTTGCATTCTGCCGTTATCTGTGCAGGCTTCTTACTGCCATAGACGCCCTTGTAGGCGTCTGGGAATAGCTGGCTGAACAGCGTCATGTACTCCTGGAAGGCGTTCGGCGTCAAGGGACCGCGCATGCTCGCCTCATAGAGGATGATAAATCTCTGCTGCGGTAGCTGCATCGCTTTCTTGATAACCTTCAGGGCAGCCGTCTTGGTCTTCGGCTTCTCCTTCTTCAGGAGCTTCTTTACCTCTGCCCAGTGCTGCTCCATCAGCATCTTACCTGCAGCGGTTCCCAGAAGGTCCTGACTGAAGCCACCTAGCAATCGCAGTCGGAAGGCATCATAGAATTTGCGTTCGTCAGCCGTGTGGATCTCCTCGGGGTAAAGCTTCTTTGGCATCTGCAGGTCATGACTCTTAGGGATCACGGCCCTTATGCTGTGGTTTTTTTTCACTTTACTGCCGGCATGTTTCAGCTTGGGCTTGGACGCCAGACGTCTTCTCTGGTTATAACTGCCGTGCCTTGGGCGATTATACGTTAGCGTTACCTCCGTGTGCAGTACGATACGCAGCCAAAGCCTCATTGTAACCGATGTTCTCAGGATCAGGCGCAGTCAGCCCCGAGTCGTCAATCCTCGGCGCCAAAGCCATGATGTCGCCATCCTGATTTCCCAAGTACAAAACGCTGTCCTTGCTCCCATCATTAACTATCTTGACCTTTTTGCCTAGAACCCGCATTGCCTTAACGAGGTTGTCAATGGATACTTTAGTCTCATTGCCTGTGGTTCCGAGCGCGATGCTTTTCTTCTTATTCTTTTTAGCTAGCTGTAAGGCTCCATAGGATTCAGCATCTAGCTCGCCCCATGGTTGAGCAAGCGCAGTACGTCCCTTCGCTAACACATTTGAGGAGCTCGTGGAGTCTCGCCTGCCTAAAGCTACCACTGAATCCTGGCTCATTATGAATCCATTGTCGACTGCGGTGTCGCTTGGTTTGCCGTTCCAGAATTCGTTGATGAATAAGGCTTCAATCTGCTCAGGTGTGAAGGCGGTAGATGCCGCTTGCGGTTCCTCCTCTGGTTCCTGCGCGGCTGCAGCTGTTTGCTTCGGCTTCACCGCCACGAACTGCGCCACCACATCACCCTCAATCTCCGCTATGGGGATCATTTCGGTTTCAAACCCTTTCTTCTTCGCCTCAGCAGCCACCGCATTCGCCTCCTCATTTGTCAGGGCGCCTTGGTCAACGTCGATGATCCAGCCGTCCTTCGCCAGAGCCTCAGCCTTCTGGAGGGCTCCTTGGAAACCGTCAGTCCAGGCGCTTGGACTGGCGAATACGCGCCGCTGCGGCATGTACGATTTTCTTTTTGTTTGTTGTTTTCTGTAACCCATTCTTCATCACCTTGAAGGAGCAACCAAGTTAACAAGCTTCCTGGGTATCTCACTCACGGAAGCAACCCCGAACACCTTGGAGTAGCCAAACTGATTCAGATTCTCAGTTATCGCTTCGGCGCCGTCATGGCTTCCACCTATGCCGAAAGCCACCATCTTGGTGTGAATTCTCAAACGACCAATCATGCGCTTTGTGGCGTCATAGTCATCTGGACCGCCATCCGTTAATGTTACGGTCACGTCTGGTCTGTGACGCCGAATGTAACCCTCCAGAGCCTCGTAGATCTTATCAGTTGGAGTGCTGCCGGCGCTCGTCAAAGCGGATGCCTTGGCAGAGTGAATGCTTCGCCACTTTGGCTCCTCGAAACTCTTGACCCTATAGAAGGCGTCCCGAGGCACCTCGAGGGATGTTCCTTTGTAAGCCTGTACCTGATGGAAGTCGCCAAGCTGCCCGCCGAAAGCAAAGAGAGCAGTGTCAGAGCCGATGCTGTCGAAAGTTTCCATGCTGCTCACAATGGACTTCTTGTAAGCATCCTCCTGGCTGCTGATGGAGCCGCTGAAGTCCGCTATCACGAGGATCTTCCTGCCCTTGGCGCTTTGCTTGATTCTGGAGATGAAGGGCTCCTCGCCCTTGCTGCGGATGAATTCTTTAACGCTTAGTTTGGAGCCAGAAGCTCCCACCTTCTTCACGAAACCTGCCCGCCAATCCTTCAAGGCAGTATTCATCTCGCTGATGAATGGAGCATCCCGGTAAAGCTGCGGGTCCGCAGCAGCCACAATAGGTTCGAAGCTGCCGATGAGTGGGACGTCACCTGCTGCCCCCTGGTTAGCTTGATTAAACTCGTTTGTCACGTTTGAGGCGCCCTGCTTGGCCTGCTCTATGTCATCTGGAGAGACAGGTTCTTCGCCACTTGCCCCCTCCTCGTCGCCTTCCTCTTCATACTCGCCCTCCTCTTCCTCGTCCTCTTCGCCTTTGTCTTCATCTTCGCCTTCAGATGGCTCTTCCTTCTCGGGCTCTATAGGCTCAAAAACGTCTTTCTCTTTTGATTCTTCTGATTCTTCTTCATGTGGAGAAGACTCGGATTCTTCTTCTTGCTCCTCCTGTGATTGTTGCTGGGGCTTACCCTCAGAGGATTCTTTGCTCTCACCTTCACCCTCGCCCTGCGCGGGAGATGTTTCTCCGCTGCCCGATTCTTCAATTTCAACGTTTTTCGGGGGCGGTCCTGCTGGGGGAGCTGATGCTGCCTGCTGTTCCTCTTTATGTTTCTGCTTGCATGTGGGGCAGTAACCGTAGACTGGGGGAGACCATTTTATTCCAGTCTTAGCGTTTTCCTTAGCTCGGTTTATCAACGTGTCCATGTCCTCCACGACGTCGGGCACCACTGCGGCCTTTAGGCGTGAGGAGGGATGCCGGAGGCGATTGTGTCTCTGCATGTAGGGTCGGGCTTGCTTGCGGTAGCTCATGCTATTCCTCCCTTACGCCGTATTTCTTCGTGTAGTGTTTGCCGCAGTCCGTGCACATCACCTCTATGGACATGAGCTCGTCGAAGTAATCGTCGATGCCGGTTCTTGTCTCCTCTTTTTCTCCAGGCTGGGGCGGGTGCGACTGGAATGATTGGTCCCAGCTGCTTTCGCCGACACGTGTGATGGGAGGCACGTAATCCATGAGTTCTAGATCACGGATAACCTGCAGCGTGAGATTTCTCAGGCTATAGAAGATTTTGTTTCTATCTTTCTCCTTCTTCAGCTTTGCAAGCTCTTTCTCCACCATCTTGACCTCGTGCTCGATGGTGTCGCGTTCCTTGATGGATAGGTGATCTGACCCTTTAATCTTCATCACCAGGAGACGTTGCAGAAAAGCTTCATGCCTCATGTGCCCTCTACGCTCACGGAGATAATTTGGCATGAGACCTGACTGGGAGTCTTTCTCGTACTCGCCTTTTGTGTCATCGTAGTGGTTCTTGAGGAATGAATCCCAGAACTCGCCGACATCCATTCTCCGTGTCCAAGCGTAGGCGTTGCTGAAGAGCCGCTCCGAAGCGTATCCTCTCCAGTCCTCAACTCCTAGATCCTCGATGCGACGGTCCTCAATTATGTTGATCACGTCATGCGCCAGAGGCTCCGTCACTACAGCCTGGTCATTGCGGTCGGTGCCGAAGGTGAAAACTTGATCGGGGCTATGTTTCACGTGTTGGGCTTCATGCCACACGCCGCTCCTGTAAATGCGATATTTGCTCTTGTCGTCGAGGGGCAGCTTGTAGGTTGCCCAGTGCGGCACATTGATATCATAGACAACTTGGCCGCCTGGAAGTTTTCTTCTGCCGACGCTGTAGCCTGAACTGTTCATTCTAGGCGTTATCACTATGTCGTTCTTGCCGCTCAGATATTTAGCCAAAAAAAGTGTTAGACCTGAAATGTTCGATTGGACGACGTTTGCCTTCACCAAGGTTGTGGGGCCATAATTGGAGCCGACTGCAGAGTGCAATCTCGAAGCTGGTTTAGCGGATCTCTTCCTCCTGTTGTAGCCCTGTTTCCTGGAAGGCTGGCGGTACATTCAGGTCAACACGTCCCGCCCGCTATAGCCTGTTTACCGAGTTCAATGCCTCGTCCATTACGGGCTTGTACTGGGATTCGTCGATGGCGACGTAGCTGTCTCCGACTGTCTGATTGAAGGCTGTCTTGAAATCGTAGCCCTGTTTCCGCGCAAACACGAAGTCCAGTGCCTGACGCATGCTTGGGTGATAAGGCAGTTGCTTGTCAGCTCGAAGACCATTAATGATCTTCATGAAGTCCACGATGTCACGCGACAAGGACCCTGTGGGGTTTACACCCCTACCCCTCATTTCGAACTCGCTGCTCTTGACGCCCACAGCTCTCAGTTGACTGGCCAATATCTTGTACTCTACTTCTGGAGGCGCGAACGGTAGCCACACCTGCTTGAATCTGCTGATGATTGGAGGCGGCAATTGACCAACCCCCTCATAGTTAGACGGGTTCATGGTGAAAACTATGAAGAGATCTGGGTGTGCCTTCACTATCTCTCCGTTCAGGTCCTGCATGTTGAGCTGACGCTTTGCATCCATAAGCTCGTTCAGCCGCATCAGCACGCTTGCTGGGAGCACGTTCGGCTCGTCAAAGTGAAGTATTCCCCCGGCGCGTATAGCTCTGGGGATTATGCCGTCTTCCCAGACGTCCTGTCCGTTCCGTATATGTGACCTTCCCAGTAGTTCCTCAGACGTGAGGCCGTCTTGTCCAACTACCTGCCAGTACGGAAGATCTGTTTCCTCTGCAAACGCTCGGACGCATGTGGTTTTTCCTGTTCCAGGTGGACCCACAATTAGGACGTTGGTCGGTTTCTTGTTCTGGTACATTCTGTTGAGTTTGAAGTTGTCTCGGAGAAGCGTCAGCATTCCCTTTGGAGCGGAAGGCGTTGGGTAATCATCATAGCTGATGTCTGAGATCCTGCAGTTCTCCGGTATTGCTTCCCAGTCAATGTAGGGAGTGTACTTTGGCGCTATTGGACCAGTGGGAGGTACAGGAACCCGCCGCGCGGCGGCTCGGTCTCTGTCCGTTAAGACCCATGGTTTGCTGAGTTCTTTCTTTGCAGGTTCAGGCGTAGCAGGTGCAGTAGCCGCAGCAGGCGCGATTGGAGTTGGCTTCTCCATTTCCTTCATTGCGGTCGCCATCGCATCGTCAGTTGCCGGTGGCGGAGCAGGTGCTGGTATAGGCGGCGCCTTGACTTTGGCTGGCTTCTTGAGGGAGGTCTTCTTGACTGGCGGAAGCGGAACAGCAGGCATTTTCGTAACAGGCGTTATCCTGCCGCGAGTTACCTTCAGGGTGTCAGCGTTCTGTATTTCATTCATAATCGACTTGGGAGCCTCAAGCACCTTAAGGTTTCGACCGGTCTTATCCAGCTCTACCTTTATTCTCTTGTTTCTGAAGTTCATAGTTCTTGTTCCAGGCTTCAGATGCTGGAGCCTTCGGCTGTAGCTGAAGGTTTTGATCGGTTTCCTGCTGTAGCTTATGAGGATTCCTCCTGGATTTTCTTCATGATTACCTGGCGTTTGGTCTCCACATGCCCATTTGTGCACGTGTACCTGGCTATCCTGACTAACCCTGAGCCTTCCTCGGGTTTTGCATCGAATACTCTGTCGATGTCTACCTGCACGGGAAGCCCACATTCGGGACACGTCGTCAACGGTTCAAATGGGATCGGAACATTGATAACTTTTCCAGTTCTGGTGTTTGGATTCAAGTTACTTTCACGATAGAAAAATGAGGAAAGTTAGCTGGTGAAGCCGGCAGACGTGCTGTACTGAGCCTGCACCCATTCAGCGTCAGCTGCGAATATCGCGCGTGCCTTGGGCTGCGTCCGTTTCCGCAGCGTTTCCTGAGCCTTCAGCTTCCTGAAGACGCTTAGAGCCCCATACTTCTTGATCGCTCTGGATAGGGCTACGTGGCGAGCTTGCACGCTCTTCTTGATCGCGTACCCGTACTTCGTCAAGGAACCAGACTCGAAGAGTGGGATGACTTTCGGGCCTATTCCTGGCTTGCCAAAATCCTTGCGAACTGCTGTATAGCCCTTCCTATGGGCTGAGGCAGGCACCTTAACTTTTATGGTTCTGCCGCCGTATCTTGGTTTGCTACCTTTTTTGTAACCCGTTTTGGAACACCAGAAGAAAAATCGTGGGCAGTCTTGCGTGCCTTCCGTAACTGCAGCTCTAAATCCACCTGTGCCTTGCGGTTTGTTAGGAACTGTACTATAAGCTCCATTCCATCCCGCCGATCATTGAGGTCATTAATCTGGGCAGCTATTTCATCAGCGTTTGAGAAGTCTGCTTTCAAGCCCAGAGAATCTGCTAGATCGTCCATATCATTGAAGACTTCTTCCTTCTTCATCATCGTCCGAATATCTAAGACGACTTTCTTGAGACTCCTATAGCGGGCTTCCAAATCTTTGATGTTCACCGTCACAGTCGTGTTTGTATAGGCATCAGGGTTTTCCATCAGCTTCGCGATCTCCTTGTTAATGACTTCAGTTATTTGTTCCTTCGGCTTTACCTTGTCATTGCCTTTGAGAATGTCTATCTTATCGTCGCCTATGAGACGCTGAACCTCCTGCCAGAACATTTTGGCAGCCACAGGTGGCTGCTTCATCATAATAAGGTCTCTTTCAATGAGCTCCTGAAGACGTGAACTGCCACTCTTGCCATGATTGTTGCAGACCTGCTTGAACTCTTGCCAGACTGGATCATTTAGGTAGACTGTTGTTGCTCTTCCGGTGGCAACTACCGCTGTGGCTCTTGCGAGTCTTGGAAGGGTGGCAACTGCTTGGTCTTTCTCGTTCGGCATGGTTTCCCAAGAGAGAAATATGTTAGATTGTTAGCTTTATAGCAGGGTAGCTTTCTAACATCTACTATACTACCCACGCAAAAAGGCAGTTTCGCCCGCGCGACTAAATACATTTTCCTCCTCCCGCCCCCTTTTCTACGGAAAAAGGCTTCGCTTAGGTAAGAGCTAACCGAATATAGGGGGACTGTATATATTTAGTTTCAAATTTTTTTTGAAAGGAAAAATTTGCATATAGGCGATTCCGCATGGAGAAAGTCCATGCCTGAAAGCTCCTGTAAAAAAGTTATCTAAGTGGAATAAGTGGAATAAATTGAACCTGAAAACTTTGATGTTTTTCTTTTGATAGAAATGCTCAATCGACAAAAACGCCTCCTCATATCTTCCATCCTCTTCATCGCGATTGTTCTGGTCTTCACCAGGGTTGATTACCTGATCCACAGCGACCTCTATGGAAGCGGCCTCGAGTTCAGCTATGACTGGTTCTGGACCAGCCAAATACTCTACTCCATGATGTATCAGGTTGTCATCGTTATGCTGTTCCTGTACTCGCGCAGTATCCGGTTGCTCATGATTCTGGAGGCTTTCTCGATACCGGGCAGCCAGGACATCGTGTTCTTCGGATTGTGGAATGGCGGCGTCTTTCCAACGTCAACGTGGACGTGGAATCCGTTCTACGTCTTCTTCGGCTTCAACTGGACAACAATGTTTCAGCTCTGGCTGTCAGCCGTCGCTGTTGGAGTAACGACGTTCGTGGCGCTGTACTTCAATCCGGATAAGGGAAGAAACTGGGGTGCGTAGGAATCCCATACCAACAGAAGAGCAGGGTTCCGTATGAGAACTTGCGAAGGGCTTCTAAGTACCTGCAAATCAAGGGCGTCAAGAAAGTGGCAGCTTGAAGCTCAGAGCCGTCATATACTTGCTATACTCAGCTCGCCATTCGTCAGTGCTCATGGCAGTGTAGGTCTTGCGGAGGTCTGATTCCAGGTTATGTCCCATCCAGTATTCGGCGTAGCTTTCAGGGCAGCCAGCGTTAACAACCATCTTCCGGAACCCCTTCCTGATCGAGTGTGGACTCATCGGATTTCTATAATCCCAGGATTTCAGCAGCTTCTTGGCGCGCCTGGCAAAAATACCTTGGATAGCTCGATCGGTAATTTGGAAGAGGTGCTCGTCTGGCTTGGGAACACCGTTTGTTTTGAAGTGACGGTGCAGCAGCTCCACAGCTTCCGTGCTGATGAAGGTTCGATGCTCAACCCCAGTCTTATAGCGCGCTAGATCAAAGCATAATGGCACAATGCCAGCCTCGTATTCCTTCTGGATATCGCCGTAAGTCAGCAGCAAGGTATCTGAGATACCGAGGCCGCTCTGGTAGAACGTGGCGCAGGTGCACTGGTGCAGTGGCCCCTTCAGCAAGGCTATGAAGTTTGCAATCTCTTCCGGTTTCCAGGGGTGAGATTTCGTCTGGACGCGAGGTCTTGGTACATTCAGGAACTTCGTGGTTAGGCTGATCTCAAAGTAGGAGCCCAAACTCTGCACCGCGGTCATGTAGGTGTTGATGGTTTTGGTTGATTTTTCCCGCTCCTGCAGGAAGGGTACGAATCCTCTGAGGGCATTTCGGTCAACCCGCTTCCGCTCTCGCTTCGGAAGATCCTGATCCTCGGCAACGCGGTCCAGGAAGACCTTCAGGGGCGCCTGCACTCCCTGGTACTCTGGAAGGGATAGAAGGAATTCTTGGAACCAGTTGAGGCCGGGCTCGTAGGTGCTGCGGCTGCGTGGCACTGCCTTCAGGAACTCTTCGGTGTCAGAATCAAAGGGCATATAGCCACCTCATCATGAGCTCTAACCAAAGGTTGTCGTAGTCAAGCAGAGAAAACGGATTATGAATAATGGTGTCTTGGATTTCATCATCCATGTCCCCGTCATCCAAAACGCATGTCATGAAGTACAGGGTTTCTGAGAATTCTGGGAATTTGTCCCACTCTAAAGCTGGATTATATTCGTTTGGTTCAGGCTTCAGTTCAGACGTGGGCCTCTGCCTCCTTTTGCATTTTTAGGTAGAGGTCTATGCAGGGGAATCTGCCGACAAGTTTTTTGATTAATATTTTAAAGTTGATGTTGGTGTAGAATCCATAGTCTTTTCCATATTGGGTGCTTTTATCCAGTACGTCAAAGCTTCCCTTTGCGAATCGGTGTTTATGTGTGATGTCTCGCCAACTTAGTGGGTTAAGGTAGTAGCTTGTCCTCATTTCCACCAACCCTTCAGGCTTCAGTATGCGATAAACTTCCTCCATTAATTCGAGAACGTTGTCTGCATGCTCAACTGCATCAAAAAGGTAAACTACGTCGAATGTTGCGTCCTCAAATGGCAGCTTCTTGTTAAAATCATGGATTACTTCAGCATGAGGCACTTCACGCATATCCAGGTGCACAGCGCCTTTAATCGGATGGCAGCCGCATCCTATGTCTAATGCCTTCACCTGTTTTTCCACCACAAATACGCATTAACAGCAACGATGCAGCCCGAGACTGACACAATAATGCCGGCGACGGATCCCTGGAGGTAGGTGTCCTTGGGAAGAAGCCAAAGCACAACAGTCGCCACAAGAGCCCAGACAGCAATCAGCAGCCCCGGCAAACGTTCAGTGTTCATTCATTTTCTCCCTCCAAAAGAATAATATGCGGTTAGGTCACACCTAACCGAAGGTGTGGAATGTTACAAATATCATGAATGACACAAATGTCACATATAGCACAAAAACACATTTTGCACATAAGTGCATAAGTGCAGAGCTTGGCACGGAGATGTTATACATGATGATTAACAGGTATGTATAGCATGGATGTATAGCATGGATGTATAGCATCACCAAACCAAGCCACTTCCCAGGGGCGTGTAATGCCTCACATGACTCGTTTACATCTATGTTTCACATGGAGCTGGTGGTTTGTGGTGCGGTCGCCGGGGTATTGTCTCAACACAAATAGCGCTGCCACGGTGCCGATTTTCGCATTTGTCTTCTGAGGATAAAAAATGAGTAATTTGACGTCGCAGATAGCTAAAGTCCCCTGGTTCATTGTTCTCAGTTTGATTCTGCTGCTAAACATGGGTCTCAACTACGCTAGTGTTTCAACGATGAAGCTAGTGCCTTTCGTTGGTGTTCAAGTGCTTCTGTTCATGATGATTGGCGCCATCCAGTACGTGAAGATGAAAGACACTACGCCAGTTGTTTTAATGGCAGGCGTCTTCGTAATCGCGTCTTTCTTGACCTGGCGAAACTTCAACACTGCAATCTTGGAGCCCAGCATGTGGGTCCTGCTAATAGCCCAAGTAGCCCTCATTATAGTCGCAGTTGGCAAAGTAGGTCTCCTAAACTTCCATTACGGCGTCGACACTGCGTTCGGCTTCTTCCCAGATTAGTTCTCTTACCGCTGGCCAGAATTTGCCGTGCATGTTATTATTTCCCCGTAAAAGGTGTATTTTTCGCATCGGTTCCACCAGGTAATCTCGCGCTTTGCCTTTGAGCAGAATTTAGGCCATGCGTAGCCTTCAGGTTGAAAAGCGCAGTTACGGCATTGTGGGCTTGGCATTTTATGCCTCCTTGGCTCCTATTTTTTGTCGGCAGATGATGCCTAAGCCCGTTTCAAGGCTTTTCTCGCTACTTATTGGCCTTCCGCAATGTGCGCATCTTGCTTGGGCTGGCTTGTTTTCGTACTCCTCAACACTGCAATCTTGGAGCCCAGCATGTGGGTCCTGTTTCTTGCTGCATGTTAACAAAATGGAGTTTGATTTGAAAACTGGCTCGCAAGGCCATATCTATCTGCCGAAGAAAATCCGTGAAATTTTGGGCGATCAGATGAGTTTGCTACCCAATTCAACGGCTGTAGCCTTGTTTGGCGGAACTGCTATTTCGGTTATGTTTTGCATGCTTTGACACCTGAAAAATGAGTTGGCGCTGTCTCTTTTTAAGGTTTGGCGGCTGGTTTTTCTCGTTTTCGCTGGATGCTGATTAGCGCCATGAGACTATCGAGTGGGCCTGTGAAGCGGTAGTCTGTTCCGTCTGGGTTGCTGGGTTCTATCCAGGCGTGGTATTGTCCGCCAACTATGAGGTTGTCGTGTTCGATTTGTTTCTCGACGATGAGGATCAGACCGTGATTGCAGCGGATTTGCATTTGTACGCCGATGCGGAGGGCTCGGATCCGCTTCTCGAGTTCAGCTAAGCTTGTCCGTGGCATGGCTATTTTGTCTCCAGTTTTTTCTTCAGCAAAGTTTCCAGGCGGTTGCTGAGTGGGTACCAGCCGCTTAGGTTTATCATTCCGCCTGCTTTGTATACGGCTTTTTCGAGGAGTGGGCTTTCGAAATCTTCGATCCTGTCAGCTCTTCCGCCTCCGGTTGCGGTGTTGTGTATTAATGCTAGGTGTGCTTGGCAGTTCCACACATTGATAAAGAAGTAGTATCCTGCTTTTTCCGCAAGGAGCGCGTTAAGTCGGTCTATGTCACCTGGGCAGGTGATTTCGTAGTTGCCATGGTCTCCGATGCTACCGGTTTGTGGGGTAAGATCCCAGCGGAGCTGAGACATTATTTCCTGGTTGTTTTTAACTTCTTCTAGCTTCATGTTTTTATTCCTCCGAGTCTACTTCGTGTGCTAGCAGGTATTTTCTTACTTTTTCATATGCTTCATCGATACTATCATTTTCTTCCACACCTGCGAAGCTTATTAAAAAGCTGTCCAGCGAAACTTCTTCGTGGCCGTATTGATCTGTTTCCAGCTCTTCTCCTTCAATTTTCCAAAATTTCTTTTCTTCGAATTCGAAAACTAAATTGCCATAGTTTTCGGCTATGGCCTCTTTTACGGTTTTTTCTTTTTTGTTCATT
>Ga0315268_10001077_pt1 | contig 31749 bp, 35 predicted proteins | sample C1_top_MG_FD_204535 | JGI IMG/M metagenome (GOLD analysis project Ga0315268, IMG submission 204535) | Sediment microbial communities from Yellowstone Lake, YNP, Wyoming, USA - C1_top | ecosystem: Environmental > Aquatic > Freshwater > Lake > Sediment | place: USA: Wyoming | collected 2017-08-01
GCGTCATCCAGCGGCGGGCATACGGGCTGCGTGATGAAGAATACCTGCGGCTCAAGATACTGACGTGCATGTTGCCGGTGCTCTGAAAATGGTCGAAAATCACCCACACGAGTTCACGAAGAGCCAAGAAACTAGACTATGATTGAATATGAATAACACTTAGTACGTTGCCTTATTCCAGAACTATACTCTTTAGGATTAGTCTAATTTATACTTATAGTTTGATCGACTTCCAAAATCAACTTGCCAAACGAACCTTCGTGAATCAGGCCTACTGAATGAGAATAAAAATAATTTCCTGCTGGTTTGCGACGTCGTACGGCTCCTACACGGATGGCCTTCGCCAAGGCCTTGAACGTAAACTGGGAAACGAGGTTGGGATCATTGCCTCAAACTGTGGCTGCGGTGATCCTATCGAGATCCAGCGACAATTCCAAGACAAGCGTTGCGACTTCTTTGAATTTCCAAACATCGACTATTTCAAATCACCTAACCCAACCAAGTATTGGCTGCGAAACCAAGCGCGTAATCTACTTTATCATGAGCGTGTCAAGCAGTATCAGAAACGGGAGGGTGACGCCGAAGTAATCCACTTCCAACAAATCCTGAATGCCACCGGCTCGGTTCCCCTCTTTAACTGGCTAAAAATGCCGTCGAATGCGGCGCGGGTGGTCACCGTGCATGAGCTTGACCCGTACCAAGTAGATTTCCCCAAAAGCAATCTCACCTATAACAAAGCTGACAGAATCATAGTACACACGGAAGCGATGAAAGAGAAACTCATCTCCCTCGGGGTCACGCACGAGCGCATCGACGTCGTATTGCATGGCGTCGATATCCGACCTATGCCGGATGGAATGCGTGAGGGGATCATCTTTTATGGCGGGCACACGCTTAACAAAGGCAAGGGCTTAGATACCCTCTTCAAGGCGATGGCCCTTGTGAAGAAACAGTTGGTTTCGGCCACACCAGTGCTCACGATCCATGGACACTATGGCATGGATACTCCCACGGAAAGTCTGCAAGCGGCCAGCGAAACTGGCATTGCGAGCAGCATCCGCTGGCTCAATCAGATCAGTCATGAGGCGGTCACCCTGGAATATCAAAAGGCGCTGCTCTGCGTGCTACCCTATACCGGAAGTTTTGCGGGTTACCCGGCAGCAATCGCGATGGCCAATGGCGTCCCGGTTATTGGAACCCGCCGCGCGGGACTGCCTGATCATCTTGGTGATACGGGCGTGTGGATAAAGGAAAACGATCCGGAGGAACTTGCTACTACGATTGTCGCTCTCTTGCGCAACGAGGAACAGAGGAGGGATATCATAACCAGAGCGCGGGCGCGGGCCGAAAAACTGTTGAGTTGGGACGCTATCGCTCAAAAAACGCTGGCATCATACGAAAAGGCGGTTCGCACCAAAACTCAAAGTTGAGCTGTACTCTCTACAGAGAGTACCTCGGCAATGAAAATCTATCTCATCGTGGTGAGTACTATTTTTATAGTTGTCGGCATCGCGCATCTGGCGTGTGTGGTTTTTCAGTGGCCGGTTCTGATGAATAGCTGGGATGTGTCGATGTGGGTTTCGATCGGTGGTACGGCGGTGCCGCTGGCGCTCAGCGTTTACAGCTTTATCCAGTGGCGCAGACTGTAGACCAACACGCCACCCTGCGCTCACACGGGCGGCGAGATGGACCCCGACCGCAGTCAACACCCCCCGTCTACCCACTCCCTTTCCGTATCACTTCACACACTTCATCAAGAGTACCTGTTATTGCGGCGGCAAGGCGGCTTAGGGTCAAGACCGCGATTCTGGTTCCAGGGTCTGTACTTCAAGCGGGTTCAGGCCGCCGCAACAATTTAGGCACCGTGTGCTCCTCGTGCCACAGGAACACGGAATTACTTCATGGTGCCGCGCGCGTCCCGCTTGGCCCGCTTGGCCGCGCGTTTTTCTTTCATAGTTTTCTCCGGTTCCTTCTTGCCTTGCTTCTTACTGTCCATGCCTTTGCTCATCATTGTGCTCCTGGATAGTTGAAATCATGATTTTGCGCGTAAAGAAGATAAATCACCAGAGGTTCGGTGGTCATTTTGCTGACGCCCTGGCTGCCAAGTAGGCCCCTACCACAATCAAGACACCCCCAATCCACTCCCTCCCTGTCACCACTTCATTCGTTAATAGCTGCTGCGAAATCGCCCCGGCGACGAGTTCAATCAGTGCAATCACCGCCGAGCGGTGCACGGGCATGTGCGTCACGCCGTATTGCACGAGCACGGTCATGAGCAGGATGCCAAAAAAACCGAGTGCCACCGCACCGCTGAAGATGGAAACAGACGGATGTGGAACGGGCAAGGCAAGGCTCGCGATCATGACAAGCGCGACGACAACGACCCCCGCCCAGACGGCCAGTGCCTTGGCCGGGATGGAGATATCCTGCATTTTGCGCACGATGACATTTGACAGCGCAAAGCAAAAACCGGCGGTGAGCGCCATCCAGTCCGGCTTGCCTTGCGGCCACGGCGTGCCGAGGATGGGGTTCCAGAGCATCACCAGCGCGCCGCCCATCGCGATCACCAGGCTCGCGAACGCCATGCGCGTAATGCGCTCGCGCAGGAACAGCCAACCCATGAGCGTTGCCCACAACGGTGAGAGGTAGAAGAGCAGCAACACACGCAGGATGTTACCTTCGAGCACCGCCTCGACAAAGGCGATGTTGGTCCAGCCGGCAGCAGCCATGAGGAGCACAAGCAGCGCCGGGCGCCGGGCGAATTCGGGGACGGCCCGGGCCGTGTGTGGGAGACTCGCCACCAGTGCCGCGCCATAGAGCGTGAACGTAAGCCAGACACCGCCCAGACCTCCACCTTCGAGCAGGCGCATGGGATACCAGATCACGCCCCAAAGGCTCGCGCCAACCAGCATGGCGGCAACGGGGTAAAGGCGCGTATCGTTGGATGGCATCAGGTCGTTACCGTATAATTATTTTTTTCCAAAAATCTCAACACCATGAACTCCAGGCTCGCGAGCTTACAACCCTACCCGTTCCAGAAGCTCGCCCAGCTTACCCACGGTATTACCCCACCCATGGACAAGACCGCGATCCGGATGTCCATGGGCGAACCGCAGCATGCCGCACCGGCGTTTGTTTTGGAAGCCCTGACGGCGAACCTGAATGGCCTTTCGAATTATCCGGTGACCAAGGGCTCGTCCGCATTGCGCCAGAGTATCGCTAACTGGGCCACACGTCGGTTTCATCTGAACAAGATCGCGCTCGATGTCGAGCGGCATATACTGCCGGTGGCGGGTACGCGCGAGGCACTCTTTTCCATCGCCCAGGCCGTGATCGACCGCCAGAATCACGCGCAACAGCCGGTCGTGATCATGCCCAATCCATTTTATCAAATCTACGAAGGCGCCGCGCTGCTCGCCGGCGCGCGACCGTACTTCCTGAACACGACGGAGGAAAACGGCTACCGCATGGATTTCGCACGCGTGCCGGAGGAAATCTGGGAACAAACACAACTCGTGTACATCTGTTCGCCTGGTAATCCTACCGGCGCTGTGATGAAGCACGGCGACCTGGCGCGTCTCGTGACGCTGGCGCAGACGCACGACTTTCTCATTGCCTCGGACGAATGTTATTCCGAAATCTATTTCGATGAACTCAAACCGCCGCTGGGACTGTTGCAAGTAGCGAATGACCTTGGTATAGAGGATTACCGCCGCTGCCTCGTGTTCCACAGCCTCTCGAAGCGCTCAAACCTGCCGGGCTTGCGCTCGGGCTTTGTCGCCGGCGATAGTGCGGTAATGGAGCTGTACCATCAGTATCGCACCTACCAAGGCTGCGCCCTGCCGCCACCAACCCAGGCCGCGAGTATCAAAGCCTGGGACGACGAGGCCCATGTGCGCGCCAACCGCGACCACTATCGCGCCAAGTTCGACGCGGTGCTGAAAATCCTGCAACCGGTACTGGATGTGCAGAAACCCGAGGCGGGTTTCTATCTCTGGCCAAGCCTGCCGCAGGACGACGAAACCTTCACGCGCGAGCTGTATGCCCGCGAAAACGTGCTGACGTTGCCAGGGAGTTACCTTTCACGCCACGCGCAGGGGGAAAACCCTGGGAAAAACCGCGTGCGCCTGGCACTGGTGGCGCCGCTGGCCGAGTGCATGGAAGCCGCACAACGCATCCGAAATTATGTAGAATCGCTGAAATAATACCTAGAGAACCTGGGAGTACTGCCATGAGTGACATTCAGTCCATCATCACCGAAGCCTTCGAGCGCCGCGCACAGATCACGCCGCGCAACGTGGACACGCACGTAAAAGACGCCGTGCTCGAGGCCATTAACCTGCTCGACTGCGGCAAAGCGCGCGTGGCGGAAAAGAAAAACGGCCAGTGGGTGGTGAACGAATGGCTAAAAAAGGCCGTGCTACTGTTCTTTCGCATCGAGGACAACCAGTTCATCAAAGGCGGTTACACCAATTACTACGACAAGGTGCCGTCAAAGTTTGGCGACTACAACTCCAAGGGTTTCCGTGACGGCGGTTTTCGTGTAGTGCCGCCTGCGGCGGTGCGCAAGGGTGCGTACATCGCGCCGAGCGTGGTGCTTATGCCCTCCTATGTAAACATCGGTGGTTACGTCGATGAAGGCACCATGGTCGACACCTGGTCCACAGTCGGCTCCTGTGCGCAGATCGGCAAGAACGTGCACCTCTCTGGCGGAGTCGGCATCGGCGGCGTGCTCGAACCGGTGCAGGCCGCACCTACCATCATCGAAGACAACTGCTTTATCGGCGCTCGTTCCGAGGTTGTTGAAGGCGTAATCGTTGAAGCAGGTTCGGTCATATCGATGGGCGTGTATATCGGCCAGAGCACCAAGATTTACAACCGCATGACTGGTGAAGTCACTTACGGTCGTATACCCGCGGGTTCAGTGGTTGTCTCCGGCAACATGCCCTCCTCCGACGGTAAGTACAGTCTCTACTGCGCCGTGATCGTGAAACAGGTAGACGAAAAGACCCGCGGCAAGGTTGGCATTAATGAACTGCTGCGCGACATTTAATGACGAACAAGACGCTCGAGCTCGCCAAGCAACTCATTGAACGGCCGTCGCAGACGCCGCGCGATGAAGGCTGTCAGGAGCTAATGATGTCGCGCTTGGCGCCGCTTGGCTTCAAGGCCGAGCGGCTACGCTTCGGCGACGTGGACAATCTCTGGGCCACGCGCGGCGAGGCCAAACCCCTCGTTGTCTTCGCCGGGCATACCGATGTCGTGCCCTCGGGGCCGATCGAGGCCTGGACCAGCCACCCATATAAACCGGAAGTGCGTAACGGCTATCTCTACGGCCGTGGCGCTTCCGACATGAAAGGTTCGCTTGCCGCGTTCGTTACCGCCATTGAAGATTTTCTGGCCGTGCATCCGCAGCACAAGGGTTCTATCGGCCTTTTGATCACCTCCGATGAGGAAGGACCGTCGATCAATGGCACGGTGAAGGTCATGGAATGGCTGAAGCAACAGGGGAAAAAGATCGACTATTGCGTCGTCGGCGAGCCCTCCTCCGTGAAGACACTGGGCGATACCATCAAGAAAGGGCGCCGCGGTTCCTTAAGCGGCCGGCTCAAAGTCAAAGGCAAGCAGGGCCATGTCGCCTACCCGCATCTTGCCAATAATCCGATCCACGCCCTGGCGCCGGTCCTGGCGGAGCTGACCACCGTCGAATGGGATCAGGGCAATGCCGATTTCCCCAAAACTAGTTTCCAGGTATCAAACATTCTCGCTGGCACCGGCGCGGAGAATGTCATCCCCGGCACGCTCGAAATTTTGTTCAACTTTCGGTTTTCCACCGCCGTGACCGACGCCGAGCTGCGCCGGCGCGTCGAAGGCATTCTGCGCAAACACGGGACCGACTATGAAATCACCTGGACCCTGTCTGGGCACCCATTCCTGACCCAGGGCACGGCCCTGATCGGCGCCATCTCCGGAGCCATACGGGATGTGCTGGGAATCGAAACCGAGGCCACCACTAGCGGCGGGACCTCCGACGGACGTTTCATTGCTCCCACCGGAGCCGAGGTGGTGGAGCTTGGGCCGCTCAATCGCACGATCCACCAAGTCGATGAATGTGTCGCGGCTGATGACCTCGCCGCGTTGTCGCGCGTTTATTGTCGTGCCCTTGAAAAACTACTCCTGTGAAATAGGAAATTATTATCCTTTATATACATAAAGTTACAAATATTATCTAGCGTGAATTCTAGTGATGAATTGGCCACAGAATAATCCGCGCTGCGGCCAAATGGGTGGTGCAACACGCTCTATACTTTAAAAACAAAAGCATAAACAGCGGCGATGAAAAAAGTCGGTTTCTACAAACAGGATTGGTTTGTTGCACTACTAATAGGGATAGCGTTCTCGGCCGCTTTTCTGAGCGGTGTCCCATTCTTCGAAAAACTCGAAAACCTAGCCTACGATACGGGCGTGAGGATGACCCCCCGCAGCAGCGGGGCAACGGAAAATATCGCCATCATTGCCATCGACGACAATAGCATTGCAAAAATCGGCCGCTGGCCTTGGCCGCGCAATGTCATCGCGGGTATGCTCGAGCGCCTCTCCCACGCCGAAGCAAGAGTCATCGGCCTTCTGGTTTTTTTCACGGAACCCCAAGACGACCCGGGACTGGCCTATGTCCGCAAGCTCAAAGACTATGTGGTCAGCACACCCTTCCCCAGGAACGCACAGAATCAGGCGGGAGAAATCGTGCGCTTTCTGACACAGGCGGAAACCGATCTGGATGCCGACGGAACGCTCGCGAAAATCTTGCCCACCACACATAACCTCTTCATGCCGATGTTTTTCCAGGTCGGTACACCACTCGGCAAGCCTGACAAGATGTTGCCTGATTTTGTGCGCAGCAACCGTCTGACCAAAATCATCAGCCGTCCCGGCAGTCCGGGCGGCCCCTCCGCCACCGAGGCGGTGCACTTTCCGCTCGAACGCTTCGGCTCATTGGCCGCCGGCATTGGTCACCTCAACCTGTCGCGCGACTCCTCCGGCGGCGTGCGCACGGAAACACTGGTGCTCGAACACTACGGCGAATATTACCCCTCACTCGCGTTGCTCATGGCCGCGCGCAGCCTCAATCTCGGCCCGCAAGACATTGAGGTCAATCTTGGCGAAGGGTTGAAGGTGGAGCGACTATACATTCAGACAAACCCGAATATGCAGATGCTGACGGGATTTTATCCGTGGCGTAATGGCGAGTCACCGTTCGCGACCTATTCTTTTGCCGATGTCCAGAGCGGTAACGTGCCGGAGTCTGTGTTTCGCAACAAGATTGTCCTGATCGGATCCACCGCCGTCGGTATCGGCACCACCTACGCCACACCGGTCAACCCCGACATGAATGGGCCGGAGCTGACCGCCAACATGGTGGCAAGCATCCTGAATCAGGATTTCTACACCCGTCCCACATGGATGACGTGGGTTGAATTGGTTCTGTTCGCCGCCATCGTCGCCTACCTGATGTTCGCGTTACCGCGAATGGGTGCCGGCATTGCCGCGGGCGTGTCGTTGTTGCTCCTGCTCGCGCTATTGGGGGGTGAACACTTCATGCTGGTGAACAATAAACTCTGGATACGTACCGTGTCGCCTGCGCTGCTGCTGCTCGTCGGCCACCTGCTGCTTACTACGAAACGTTTTTTTACCACCGAACATCAGAAGCAGGAAGTGGAGCTGGATTCGGTACAGACGAACCGCATGCTCGGGCTTGCCTTCCAGGGCCAGGGACAACTCGACATGGCCCTGGACAAGTTCCGGCGCCTACCGGTGGATGAGTCAGTGCTCGACCTTATCTACAATCTTGCGCTCGATTTCGAACGCAAACGCCAGTTCAACAAGGCCACCTCAGCCTACGATTACATCCTGAGCCACAATGGCAAGTTCCGTGACACTGCCGAGCGCAAGAAGCGCGCACAAGCGACAGAGAACACCATCGCCGTGGGTTCGCGCGGCGTCACGGCCGGCGGCACCATGGTGTTAAATGGCGTCGACGAGAAACCGACGTTGGGCCGGTATCAAGTGGAAAAGGAACTGGGCCATGGCGCGATGGGCACCGTGTACCTTGGACGCGACCCGAAGATCAACCGCGTGGTGGCGATCAAAACATTGTCGCTACAGGAATTTGAGGCCTCGGAAGTACCGCAGGTGAAGGAACGCTTCTTCCGCGAGGCCGAAACCGCCGGTCGCCTAAACCATCCGAACATCGTCACTATCTACGACGCTGGCGACGAGCACGACCTCGCCTACATCGCCATGGAATTCCTGCAAGGAAAAGACCTGTCTCACTACATAAAACCGGACAAGCCCTTGCCCATGCCCTGGGTGGTGTCCGTCGTGGGCAAAGTGGCTGACGCGTTGGCCTACGCCCACCTGCACGATGTGGTCCACCGGGACATCAAGCCCGCCAACATCATGTACAACGAAGTAGACAAAAGCATCAAAGTGACTGACTTCGGCATCGCGCGCATCACCGCGTCGAGCCGCACCAAAACCGGCGTCATTCTCGGCAGCCCCTCCTACATGTCACCGGAGCAACTGGCCGGCAAACACGTCGATGGGCGCTCTGACCTGTTCTCGCTGGGCGTGATGCTCTTCGAGATGCTCACCGGCAAACAACCCTTTACCGGCGATTCCATAACCACGCTCATGTTCCAAATCGCCAATGCAAAGCATCCAGCCATCACCAGCCTGCGCGCGGAGATTCCAGCCAGCCTCGTCGCCCTCGTGGACAAGGCGCTGCAGAAAGATCCGACACAGCGCTATCAGACGGGAGCCGAGATGAATTGGGACCTGCGCGAATGCCTGCGTGATCTGGCGCAACCAGGAGCAAAAGCCGGATGAGCCAACTGCTGATGACCGGCATTACGGACATAGGCCGGGTCCGTCAAGAAAATGAGGACTGCATCGCCCTCGAACCCGAGGTTGGGCTGGTGGTGCTTGCCGATGGTATGGGCGGGCATCAGGCCGGTGAGGTCGCCAGCCGTATGGCCGTGGACGTGGTCACGCGCCATGTCGTAAAGGCTTTCACGGATGCCCAGAACGGAGGCGACGATTCTTTCGAGACCAAAACCGTGCTTGAGGCAATCCAAATCGCCAATGGCGCCATTCATGAACTCGCCAACACCAAAACGGAATGCGCTGGCATGGGCTCAACCGTCGTGGTCACCCTCTTTTACGGAAACAAGATGTGTGTCGCGCATGTGGGCGATTCCCGCCTGTATCGGTTTCGCGGTGGGGCGTTGGAGCAGCTGACGCAAGACCACTCCGTCATTCAGGAGCTTGTCAGCCGCGGCCTGATGACGATGGAGGAGGCGCGGAAATCCATCGGCAAGAACCTGGTCACCCGGGCGCTGGGAGTGGATGCCATCGTCAAGCCGGATATCAGCGAACAACCATTTCAGAACGAAGATATTTATCTTCTTTGTTCGGACGGCCTGAACGACGTGGTGCCGGACGGGGATATCGAGATGATGTTGATGGAATATGGGCGTAATCTGGACGCCGCGGCCCAACGCATGGTCGACACCGCCAATGACCGCGGTGGTCCGGACAACGTGTCCGTGATCCTTGTGTGCGCCAGCGGCCTGTTTGCCCGCAATAGGGAAGCCTTGCATAAACTGCAACAGCTGAAAAATTGGGACTAAACTGTGGATGCCGGGCCATCGTAAAGCCTGTGTGGAATTGGGGTTACTGGAATCGGGGAAAGTAAAATGGCAAAACTCATCATAAAATTCAATGACGAAGTCATCGACCATATCGACCTGAAACAGGGCGACATGAAGATCGGCCGCAAGCCGGGATGCGAGATCCACATCGATAACCTTGCAATCAGCGGTGAACACGCCAACATATTCACCGTCGGCGACGATTCGTTCATTCAGGACCTGAACAGCACCAATGGAACCTTCATTAACAATAAAAAAATCGCCAAACATCACCTAAAAAATGGCGATGCCGTCGTTATCGGCAAGCATACCTTTGTTTATTTCAGCGAGGCGTCCAAAAAACTGTCGGAAGACTTTGCCAAAACCGTCATCATCAACCCGGGAACACGCGCCCCGGCAGTGGAGTCACCCAAACCTGTACCGCAACCGGCGCCCGTGGCTGATCCAGAGCCCCCCTCCACCACCGTGGAAACAACATCCAAGGATCACGCACCCAAAACCGGGCGTCTAGGCGCAGTTTTCGTGCTGAGTGGTGTGAATAGCGGCAAGCGTATCGACCTGACCAAGAAAGTGACCAACCTCGGGAAGATCGGCAAACGCGCCGGTGCCATTACCCAGACGGCGGACGGCTATAACCTGACTCCGGGCGAGGATGAGATACCAAAATTGAACGGGCGGCCGATTACGACGAGCGGAAACAAATTGAAAAACGGCGATATTATTGAAGTCGGTGGGACACGTCTGCAATTCTATTTAAAATAGACAAAATTCACAGGCTTGCGCAGGGTAATTCTGGCTCTTTTCTATTTCAGCATCTCCAACGCTTCGCCCAGACGCCGCACAGGAAGCAGCTCGATTTCTTCGCTCGGTTTCTTGGGCATGTTGGCCACCGGGATTAAAACCCGTTTAAACCCGAGCTTCGCGGCTTCACGTATACGCTCCTGTCCCCGCTGAACCGGCCTTACCTCTCCCGCCAGCCCTACTTCGCCGAACACCACCAAGTCCTTGCCCAGCGGGCGGTTGCGCAGACTGGATAACGTGGCCACGAGAATGGCGAGATCCGCCGCCGTCTCGGTGATGCGCACGCCACCGACCACGTTCACAAACACGTCCTGATCGTACGTCGCTACGCCGGCGTGACGGTGCAAGACCGCGAGCAGCATGGCAAGCCGATTCTGATCGAGCCCCACGCACACACGCCGCGGATTGCTAAGGTGGCTTTGGTCTACCAATGCCTGCACTTCGACCAGCAGCGGTCGCGTTCCTTCCTGGGTGGCGAGCACGATACTGCCAGGCACGTCATCGCCCTGGCGACTGAGAAACATCGAAGAAGGATTGCCCACCTCACGCAGACCTGACTCTGTCATTGCGAATACGCCGATTTCGTTGACCGCGCCGAAACGGTTCTTGATGGTGCGAATGATGCGGAACTGGCTACCGGTATCGCCTTCAAAATAAAGTACCGTATCCACCATGTGCTCCAGTACGCGCGGGCCAGCCAGCGTTCCTTCTTTGGTTACGTGTCCCACCAGAAACAGGGCCGTGCCGGTCTGCTTGGCATAGCGCACAAGATGGGCTGCGGATTCACGCACCTGGGCGACGCTGCCCGGCGCCGACTGTAGGATTTCCGTATACATCGTCTGGATGGAATCCACAACAATGACCTGCGGGCGCTCGGTCTGGGCGGCACTGATGATGGCCTCGACCTGATTTTCCGTCAGCAAGCGCAGGTGTTTTCCCTTGAGCCCCAGCCGTTGCGCGCGCAAGGCGATCTGGTCGGATGATTCCTCACCGCTGACATAGAGTACGGTCATCGTCTCGCTGACACCCGCGAGCGCCTGTATGAGCAGCGTGGATTTGCCGATGCCGGGATCGCCGCCAATCAGCACCACCGAACCGATGACGAGGCCACCTCCCAGCACGCGGTCGAGCTCGGCAATGCCGGTTGTCAGACGCGCGATCTTTTCCGGCGCAAGCTCGACGAGATTGCGCGCACTGGCCGGCGTGCCAAACTGGCGCCCGCCGCGGGCAGTTGTGGCCGTTACCACGGCAGCCTCATATAGGCTGTTCCAGGCGCCGCAGGACGGGCACTGTCCCACCCATTTCGGCGATTGCGCACCGCATTCGTTACAGCTGAAAACCGATTTGACCTTGGCCATATGTCGAATAGACAGGATTAAAAGGATTCCGCAGGATTAACACGATGCAACAGTACCGGCAGGATTTTGAAAAATTGCTTCACGTATTCATCCTGTACATCCTGTTGGTCCTGTGAATTTTTATTGATTAATCGCGACCCGCGGAATGCGGTCGGCCACGTGACACAATAATTCGTAGGAAATGGTCCCGGCGGACTGCGCCACCTCATCCACCGGCAAGCCCTCGCCCCACAACACCACGGGATCGCCAACGCTGGCTTGTGCCTGGGTCCGCAGATCCAACGTGATCATGTCCATCGACACGCGGCCAATCAAGGGCACGCGTTTACCATTGACCAATACCGGCGTGCCGGGAGGGGCGTGTCGCGGATAGCCGTCGCCGTAGCCAACCGCCGCCACGCCGACTGGCATGTCTTCCGGGCAGTGCCAGTCACCACCATAACCAATCGCCTCGCCCTTGTGGCGGCGCTGCACCGCGATCAACGCTGACTGCAATGTCATCACGGGCTTGAGTTTGAGCTGCGCCGCGCTTTTACCCGCGACCGGCGAGGAACCATAGAGCATGATGCCAGGGCGGACCCAGTCGAGATGGCTCTCGGGCCAAGCCAGAATGCCGGCGGAATTGGCGAGACTCATTTCGAGTCCCAAGCCCTTGGCCTGCGACAGGAAACAATCAATCTGCGTTTTCGTGGTGCCATCGGTCGTGACATCAGCCGTGGCGAAATGCGACATGACGCGAATTTCGCCGACGACGGCGCATTGGCGTAATCGTTGGAGTACATCTGGAAGTGCCGACGGTGCAAAGCCCAAACGGTGCATACCGGTATCAACTTTGATCCATACAGACAATTTTGGTCCGGACAGCGTCTGCGCCAGTATGGTTATCTGGTTTTCATGGTGAATGGTTGGGTTCAGATGAAATTCCGCGAGTGGCGGCAGTTCGTCCGCCGTGAAAAATCCCTCCAACAGGCATACCGGCTTGGCGACCCCAGCCTTGCGCAACTGAATACCCTCATCAATGCTGGATACACCAAAGGCGTCCGCCTCGCCGAGCATCCGGGAAACCCACGACAACCCATGCCCGTAGGCATTGGCCTTGACCACGGCCATGATTTTGGCGCGCGGCGCGTGTTTTCTGACCTGCAGGAGATTATGGCGAAGCGCTTCGGCGTCCACCAGCGCACGCGCCGGCCTGCTCATTCCCGGTAAGCCCCGTCGAATCCGGCGCTAGTGTAGTTTTCAAAGCGCGTATATTCGCCGAGAAAAGTCAGGCGCACATCGCCGATGGGGCCGTTACGCTGTTTGCCGATAATGATGTCGGCCGTGCCCTTGACCGGGCTTTCCTTGTTGTACACCTCGTCGCGGTAAATGAAGAGAATCACGTCGGCGTCCTGCTCGATGGCGCCGGATTCGCGCAGGTCGGACATGACCGGCCGCTTGTCGGTGCGACTTTCCACGCTGCGGTTAAGCTGCGACATGGCGATCACGGGCACTTCGAGTTCCTTGGCCAGTCCTTTCAACGCGCGCGTGATATTGGAGATTTCCGTAGCCCGGTTTTCCTCCTTCCTGTCGGTCGACTGCATGAGTTGGAGGTAGTCGACGATGATGAGGCCCAGACCGTGTTCGCGCTTCAGACGACGTGCACGCGAACGCAACTCGATCGGCGTCAATGCCGGCGTATCGTCAATGAATATCGGCGCTTCATTCAGCAGACTCACCGCCGAGGTCAGGCGCGGCCAATCGTCATCGTCGAGCTTTCCCGTACGCACCCGATGGGCGTTGATGCGTCCGAGCGAGGCCATCATACGCAACGCCAGCTGTGTGCCGGGCATTTCCATACTGAACACCGCCACGGGAATTTTGTGGCCCACGGCTGCATTTTCCGCAATATTCATGCCGAGGCTGGTTTTTCCCATCGACGGTCTCCCGGCAATAATAATGAGATCCGAGGATTGCAGGCCCGAAGTCATCTCATCGAGATCGGTAAAACCGGTCGGCACACCGGTGATGGAGGACTTGGAACGGAACAGCTCATCGATGCGATCGACGGCCTTGCCGAGCAACACGTTCAGCGGCTGGAAATCACCACGCCGGTGACCCTTCTCGCTGATGTCGAGAATGCGTTTCTCGGCGAAATCGAGCATCTCGGAGGCCGTGCGGCCTTCCGGGGTATAGGCCACACCGCTGATGTCACTCGCGGCACGCACCAGCTCGCGCATGATCGAATTCTCACGCACGATGGCCGCATACGCGACAATGTTGGCAGCACTGGGGGTATTGTTGGCAAGCGATCCGAGGTAGGCAAGCCCGCCGGCAGCATCGAGCTCGCCGCTGCGCTCAAGCCACTCGGAGGCGGTAACGACATCCGCGGGGCTGCTTTCCGCGCACAACGCGGAAATGGAGTTGAAAATAAGACGGTGTTCGCGCCGGTAGAAATCGTCGGCCGTGATGATGTCGGCAATGCGATCCCAGCTCTGGTTATCGAGCAAGAGGCCGCCAAGCACGGATTGCTCGGCCTCGACAGACTGGGGCGGAACCTTCAGCGCGTCGGCCACCGACTCCATTCCCCGTCTGGAAAAGGTTCGTTCTTCCACCGACCCCCCTTATGCTGGACTGGCTATCCTGTCCGGATAACGGACATTATATCGACGCTCACCGGAATTGACAGATGAGCTCGCCCGTCACCGGGCGCAGCCTACGGATGGTTACTTTTCGCCGACAACCGACACGATGATCTTGAAATTGACTTCCGGATGCAACGACACGGAGATTTCGTGATCGCCAATTTCCTTGAGTGAGCCGTGATCCAGATGAATCTCCGACTTGGCAAGCTCAAAACCGGCCAGCTTCATGGCATCACAGATATCGCGCGTGGTCACGGAACCGAAGAGTTTCCCTTCATCGCCCACCTTGCACAGAATCTGCACCGTCGCACCGCTCATCTTCTCGGCGCGGGCGCTGGCCTTGCCCAAGGCATCGGCCTGGGTTTTTTCGAGCTCGGCACGTTGGGCCTCGAACTTCGCGCGGTTTTCCTCATTGGCAGACACCGCCTTGCCGTAAGGGATAAGAAAGTTGCGCGCGAAACCGGATTTCACCTTGACCTGATCGCCAAGATTTCCCAGGTTACGCACTTTTTCAAGCAGAATGATTTCCATCGTTCAATCCTCGCGGCAAGCGTTAGTGGCTATCGCAATAGGGCAACAGCGCCAGATAGCGCGCGTAGTTGATCGCGCGCGTCAGCTGCCGTTGATAGCGGGCCTTGGTGCCTGTGTTGCGGCAGGGCATGATACGGCCTGTTTCCGTGATGTACTGGCTCAGTACGCCAAGATCTTTGTAGTCGATCTCTTCCACATCTTCGGCCGTGAAACGGCAAAACTTTTTACGTCGAAAAAAACGTGCCATGTCTTATATTCCTCGAATCTGTTCTGGGCTGTGGTCGATCAGGAAGCGCTGGCTTCCACACCGCCGTCGATAGCTTCCGCCTCGGGTATTGCCGCCGGAGCGGTGGTTTTCTCTTCGTTCTCTTTGATAAGCGGAGACGGAGCAGTGATGGCCTGTTTGCGCTTGATTACAAGGGAGCGCAGCACGGCGTCGTTAAACCGGAACGCTGATTCCAGCTCACGCAGCGTCTCAAGCTCACACTCGATGTTCATGAGCACGTAGTGGGCTTTGTGTACCTTGTTGATGGGATAAGTGAGTTGACGGCGACCCCAGTCCTCGAGGCGATGAATCGCACCCTTGGCGGATTCGATCATCGAACGGTAGCGCTCGATCATCGCCGGAACCTGCTCACTCTGATCCGGATGAACCATAAATACGACTTCGTAATGACGCATGCAACACTCCTTATGGATAAACATCAGCCTTCCGCTGCCGTTTTGTAGTTGTTATACGGGCGGTAAGGCAAGGGAAACCCCCAATGGGGCCTGACTGCCTGACAAAAGAGCGGCGAATTCTACTGGAACCACCCTCCCCCGGCAAGGCCGGAGAACCATCAGCGCCGGCCACGATAGACGCGGGCGGGACCTACGGAACCGGTTTCTGGCCTTGGATTTCAGGCATTTTCCGACAGCGGGCGGCACGCCGTCCAGCCACCGTCTGCACCCATTTCGCACCAGCACCTGGCCGCTCGTCATGGGGTTTCAGCGTCTGGTCGGACGCACAAAAATACTCCGAAACTAAGCCGGCATTCGCTGGTCAACACTGTAAATGCCACCTATGCTTCCCAGGAACTGCCCGCAAGGGTTTGCGTGCAGCCACAAGGAAGAACGCAGCCTCTCATGGTGAGGTTGCCATCAATAACAAGGAGTATGTTGTGTTAAATGAAGGATATAACAACCTCAGCATTCCCGGAATCGCCTTTGCCATCTTGCCCGATACGGGCGAAACCATCGCCATTCGCTACAGCGAACGCATTTACTACCGCGTAGGCACTACCAAAACAGCGGAAGAACTCAACGCGATCTACGGCGTCACCCCGGCCCAGGCAAAAACTATGCTGACAAGCATGCTCGCCGGCTGGAAAACGCCGTCTGCAAACGAGGAACATCGCAACCCTCTCGGCAGTTCAAACTAACTCGCACCCGCCCAGCGGCTACGACCCCAGCCAGACCTGTTTCACTTGGTGACCGAGCAGCGTGAGATGGCCGTAGTAGCGGTGCTCGTGACCGTCGGTAAACTCGAACCGGAATTGGCGTTCGAAACAGGCGTGCCCTTCGGCGTCACGGCCCAGCCGCGATTGGCTAAGCACCACTGTATCATCAAGAAACTGCACCTGCGCTTCATGGCACGCCCGCGCGGCGGCCGTACGTGCCAATTCTTTGCTCCGCATCGCGCTCAGCCAATATCCCACGCCGGCGACAAGGCCAAGTAGTCCAATGATCTCAGGGAGAGTAGGCACTAGGTTCGTGATGCAGCATCAAGGCTGCTGGCGTTGGCGCACAGCCTCGAACAGACAAATACCGGTCGCCACGGAGACATTCAGACTTTCCACGGTACCGGCCATGGGGATACACACCAACATGTCGCATTCCTCCTGCGTCAGCCGGCGCAGCCCCTTGCCCTCGCTGCCCAGCACCAAGGCGATCGGGCGGCGCAGGTCAGCATGAAAAATATCGGAATCGGCGTCCTGGCTCGCCGCCACCAGCCAGATACCCGCCTCTTTCAACTCGCGCAGGCAGCGCGCGAGGTTGACGACCTGGAATACCGGGATAGATTCGGCCGCACCACTGGCCGAACGCCGTGCCACGGCGCTCAAAGGGGCCGTGTGGTCGCGGGGCACGATCACGGCATGCGCGCCCGCGGCATCTGCCGAGCGCAGGCAGGCACCGAGATTGTGCGGGTCCTGCACGCCATCAAGTACCAGCAGCAGTGGCAACCCTGTTAGACCCACAAGGAATTCGGTGAGGTCTTTCTCATTGCGTGCCGGCACACCCCGCATCCGTGCCACCACGCCCTGATGGCGTATACCCTCGGCCATCCGGTCGAGCGCTGAGGGTGGAACCTTGTGCACTTTTACCTTGGCTTCGTGTGCGGCCTTGAGTATCGCACCCATGCGCGCATCATCACGCCCCGCATTCAACCAGACACCGTCAATGCGGCCTGGATTTTTTTCGAGTGCCGCCAGCACGGCGTGCAGGCCACAGACAAGATCGTCTTCCTCCATGATCAGCGTTTTTGCTTGCGCGACTTCTTGCCCTTGTGTTTGCCGTCATGGCTCTTGCGCGGACCTTTGTGAGATACCGCGCGTTCCATTTTCCGTGCGGGACCTGCGGCCTGGCCGGCGAGCTCAAAATCGATCTTGGTCTCGTCCAGATCGACGCGGACGACCCGTATGCGGACCTTGTCGCCGAGACGGTAAATCTTGCGTGTGCGTTCGCCCATCAGCCGATGCTTGGCGGAATCGAAATGATAGTAGTCATTGCCGAGCGCCGTAACGTGCACGAGGCCGTCCACATACACCTCGACCAACTCGACGAATATACCGAAACCGGTCACGCCGCTGATATAGCCGTCGAACTCCTCGCCGATCCTGTCCATCATGAACTCGGCTTTGAGCCAGCGCGTCACTTCGCGCGTGGCCTCATCGGCGCGTCGTTCGGTCAGAGAACAATGTTCGCCATGCTGTTTGGCCAGCTCCGGTGAAATCTCGGCCGGGCGTTGCAAGAGGATATTTTTAATAGCACGATGCACCAGCAGGTCCGGATAGCGGCGGATCGGCGAGGTAAAATGGGCGTAGTGCGGGTAACCGAGAGCGAAATGGCCGATATTGTCCGGGCTGTAGACTGCCTGACTCAGCGAGCGCAGGAGCACGGTTTGAATCAGGCGCGAGTCGGGCCGCTTCTCGACGGATTTGATCAGTTTAGAGTAATGCTGCGCTTCGGGAGAGTCACCACCACCTAGCGACAGACCGATCTCCACCAGAAACTCGCGCAACTGAGCAAGTTTCTCATGCGTCGGTCCCTGGTGAATGCGGTACGGAGCCGGCACCTTGTGTTTTTTCAATATTTCGGCGGCGCAGACGTTCGCCGCGAGCATGCATTCCTCGATCAACCGGTGGGCATCGTTACGTTGCAGTGGCAGGATCTGCTTGATCTTGCGCTGTTCGTCGAAAACAATGCGCGTCTCTGGCAATTCAAAATCGACGGCACCACGATGCATGCGGGCCGTGTGCAGGGTTTTGAAGAGGTCATACAACGACTCAAGATGCGGAACCACATTACCATGTTCACGCCGCAGCATTTCGTCGCGGTCCACCAGCATCGCTGCCACCTGGGTGTACGTCAGGCGCGCGTGCGAGCGCATGACCGCATCGTAAAACTGGTATTTGCTGATCTTTCCGCCTTCGGCAACCTGCATGTCGCAGACCATGCACAGGCGGTCGACATGTGGGTTGATCGAGCACAAGCCATTCGACAAGGCCTCGGGCAACATCGGGATGACATGCTGCGGAAAATAAACGGAGTTGCCACGGGCATAGGCCTCACGGTCGAGCGCCGTGTTGGGCTTTACATAATGCGACACATCGGCGATGGCGACGATCAACCGCCAGCCTTTACCATGCGGTTCGCAATACACGGCATCGTCAAAATCACGCGCGTCCTCGCCGTCGATGGTCACGAGCGGTGTTTGGCGCAGATCCGTACGACCACGCGTCACATCCGCCGGCACTTCGGGCGTAAACAGGGCGGCTTCCTGCATCACGGCATCCGGCCAGACATGTGGGATGTCGTGGGCACGGATGGCAACTTCAATCTCCATGCCCGGCGCCATGTGGTCACCGAGCACCTCAATCACGCGCCCCACCGGGCCCGCACGGTGCGTTGGCGGCGTCGTAATTTCTGCAACAACGATCTGTCCTTCCCTAGCGCTGCCTTCATCGCCTCGAGGGATAACGACATCCTGGGCGATACGCTTATCGGCCGGCACCACGAAGCCCATGCGGTCCGCAGTGACGTAACGACCGGCAATGGTTTTGTGCGCGCGTTCGAGTACCTCGACCACAGCGCCCTCCTTGCGGCCGCGCTGATCAACGCCGGTGACCCGCGCCATGACGCGGTCGCCATGCAGTACCTGGCGCATTTCCCGCGGTGACAGAAACAGGTCTTCGCCCTTCTCGTCCGGGATCAGAAACCCGAAACCATCCGGGTGGCCCGTCACGCGCCCACTGACCATGTCCATCTTGCTGGCCAGCCCGTAGAGCCCACGGCGATTTTTCAGTATCTGGCCGTCACGCTCCATGGCCCGCAGACGTCGCGAAAAGGCGTCCTCGTCGCGCTCGCCATGCACACCGAGGGCGTCCGTCAATATTTTGAACTCGAGCGGTTCGTTGCGGTCTGTGAGCAACTTGAGAATGGCCTCACGGCTGGGCACGGGAAACTCATACTTCTGTTTTTCCCGATCCGCCATGGGGTCCTTGTCTAGTTTTCCCTGCTTTTGCGTTGACATAAAATTTATCTCTCGGTAAAGTGCGCCGTCCTGCCGGGTCTCGTATAATTCACGGACTCCATGCCGAGGTGGCGAAATTGGTAGACGCACTAGCTTCAGGTGCTAGCGGGCGCAAGCTCGTGGAGGTTCAAGTCCTCTCCTCGGTACCAATGTTGTTAAATAGTGGGGCCGCGAACAGCGTGCCCTGCACTTCGTAGGTCTTTCGTCCAGCCCGCATGATAGGGACAAATGACAGCGGTGTGAAGTTCCCGTCGCGATCCCGAAGCAGCTTTCGCAGCGCCTGACGAGCCAGCGGTACCTCACCACGTAGCAGGTCCTTGAAGCGGCCCGCCATCTCGCGGGCGTCCTTGCGCCCCCGGCGCAGGTCCAGCTCGCGGATGTCCGGCACGCTGTAGCGCCCTATCTCGCGCTCCAGTTGCTCGATGCGCCGCTCGCGGTGCGCGATCTCGGCCATGATGCTCCTGGGCGCCTTGCCCCCGGCGATCGCAGCCACGAATCGCGCCAGCTCCTTGCGCGCCTTCCGCAGCTCGGCCTCCAACTTCGGCAGCTCTTCGGGCGCGGCTTTCAGCGCGACCTCGAAGCCCGTGAGCGCGCGCTCGATGATGTGCTCGCGGGCGCTGTCGTCGAGGAATTTCGATTCAATCTCGTTCAACACGAGTTCGTCCATCACAGCCATTCGCTCGCGCGTGTCGTTCGCGCACCCCCGGACGCCGCCACGTTTTACGTAGTAACTGCACCCGTAATAATAATGGGAATGCTTCTGTCCGCCAGTGACAGCGATGTTCGCGCCGCAGACGTGCTCGCCTTTTTTGCACCCGCAGCGCGCGAGTCCGCTCAGCAGGTATTTGCTCTCGCGGCCCATCTCCGGGCGGCCCCACAGCGTGCCGTTGTTGTCGCGGATGTAAGTCGCGCGCACGCTCTTGAGCCGCCGTTGCACTTTGTCCCACAGCTCGGGCGACACAATGCGCAGGTCCGCACGGTCCACGATCAGGAATTTATCTTGCTTGACGCACTTTCCAACGCGCCCACCGTTGCGGACGTTGTGGTATTCGCCATATTGGACCTTGCCCGCGTAGCGGATGCGGTAGAGCATCACGCGGATCGTTGAGGGGGCCCACGAACCCGTGCCCTGCTCCCCGTGCTGTGGCGACGGCGGTGTGCGCGCGCCGAAATACTCGCGGCTCTCGGCCTCGTAACGTGGTTCGCCGTTCAGTGTCTTGGCAATGGCCGTGCGTCCGTAGCCGTTCGCGTACATCTGGAAGATGCCCCGCACGATCTCCGCTTCTTCCTCTTTTTTCTGCCAGTCCGTGTATACCCGGCTCTCGTCCTTCATGCGCGCGCCAGGCGGTGCTATCTCGCGGTGACCGTCAGCGAACACCCAGACGTTATCGTAGCCGTACACGCGCCCACCCGCGCTGTAACCCTTCTCGGCCTTGCGCAGCAACGCGTCACGCGTGCGCTCCGCGATCTTGGCGCGCTCCATCTCAGAGGCGAACCCGCCGAGCGTCGCCATGAGCCGCTGCTCGGGCGTGTCGAACTTCTCCTCGGCATCGTTCAGGTAGTAGAACAGTCGCACGCCCTTGGTGCGGATATCGTCGATCACTACGGCGTTGCGCACCATGTCGCGGCCAATGCGCGAGTTTTCGCTCGCCACGATGACGTCGAACTCCTTGAGTCGTGCCATCATGCGCACCAACCCCGGGCGGCGCTCATATTCAGCGCCGCTGATACCATCGTCCATAAAAATGTGCTCATCATCAACGATCCAGCCCTTCGCGGCGGCGTAGGCTTTGGCGCGGTCGATCTGGCGCGTGACCGATTTGTTTTCGACGTTGCGGTCGTCGTCGGTGCTCTTGCGAGCGTAAATGGCGGCTTTCATTTCGGGTTACCTCCGGCCAATACTCTGTCAGCTTATGCTTTGTTTCCCACTCGGCGCGTTGCCATGCGGCTTTATCATCGCGGGCTGAGTCTATTTTTCTACCATGGAAATTAACTGTTTGATCTCGTCGGTATAGTCGTACCCCTGCTTGGTGCATTCTTTGTTCCACAATTTCACGAATGCATCACCGTCCTGCTCCTGAATTTTGATAGTTTTACCATCGGCAGAAAGCACGGCATAGCCGATATTCATGCCTCCGAAACCGTTCTGTGCGCGATAGGTGAAACAGATCGCGCCACTACCTTCTATTGCCCGCGCCTCCGCAAGTTTGAAGCTGCCTGGATTGCGCGCTGTTTTCTTGAGTGCGGCCATCATGATCGCCCCGCGCCTGACGGATTCATCTCTGAATTTTTCATAGGCGGTATGTTTCTTCTGTTCTGCCTGCTGAGCCGCTCGCTGGGCTGGCGTCATGGCGGTGCTTTGGACTTCGTTATGTGAGGAGATATTTCCAATCACGATCAACGTCAAACCTAGAAGAAATGTACCGATCAGAATCCTCCTGAGAGATATTGATCTTTTGGGTCTAGGTGCCCCGCACTTCGGACAAGTCTTTGCCTGAGTGCTGATATCGTTTCCGCATTCTTTGCATTTTATCAGCGCCATGGCTCACCTCCCACTCACTTTCGGTTTGTACTTCTTTAATAAATCATCCACTGCCTCTCGCACCAGAACGCTGCGCTGGATGCGCGTCACTTCGGACAGACGATCGAGCGCGCGTTTTTGCACGGGCGTCAGGTACATTGGCGTCTGGACGATCTTCGGTTTCTTCATTTTGTGGTGCTCTCCGGGCGGTTCGTCTATTGCACGATATTATATGATATCGCGTATCCGCCTTAAATCCCCGCGTTTTATCACGAAACACAGCCAAAAAAATGGTGAGGCGGCTGAAGGCTGTAAGGAGGATCAGCCTGCGGCACCGCCTCGTGACGGGTTGCCCCGTCGCCGCTGCCGACCGGGATGAAAAGGCTGCTGAGGCCCGCGCGGACCGGTCGGCTTGTTCCCGCGCATCTGTTACACGGCCGCGCCGGTGACGGGATCGCGCCACACTCCTACGTTCCACTCTACACTCTGAAACTTACCGAATGCGTCGAACGTAACGCTCTCATCGAAGATAATCATTTTCGACAAGGTCGTGTCGTAGTAATACATCGCGCGGTATATCTGGTTAGGGAATTGAGACGTTGAAACTGGGCGTTGAGCAGTGGTGCCGACAAGGCATACCCACAGCCAACCGTTCGCCCCCAAGACGGCGGCGTCAAAGTCCGGCACATCGACCACCGAGTCCCACGTATTCGTATAAACGCGGCCACGGACGGTGATATTTTCGCCGTTCGGCCGGCGCTTGGTGGGAATCATTCTGACCATCTTGCTCATGTGTGTTCTCCTGTTCGTTACTCGTTAAAGGTTCATCATCTCTGCTCGATAGAAAAGCGTGTTTTCAAGATATCGTTGTTACTACCCGAAAGCTGCTGTAATGACGTGTCGGTATCGTCCACGTACGGGTTGTTAACCGCCGATTCCAGTTGCCGCATCCGCCGTTCCAGTTCGGCATCGCTGAGACGCTGACGCGCGCGACGCTGACGACGTGGCTCTTGCGCAAGCTTCAACAGCTCGGCGTTTTCGGGGGTGAGCACTATCTTTCGCAGCGCCTCTTCCCACGCAATCTGTTCCGTGTCAGCAGCCTGTTGCACTTTAGCGAACAGCTCACGCCGCGCGTCATGGCGTTTAGCGAACTGCCGATTGGCAATCAATTGTGACAAATTAGAATTCATTTCAGTTTCTCCTTGGTTGAAGTTATAAGCGGTTAACCAGCTCCGAGACCTCCGCCACATCGGTGGGATTGGCGTTGTGGGTATCGAGGATCACGACGTAGGGCCGCAGGCGTTGGCGCATCTGCCCGAGCTGCTCGATGAACGGACCAGGAGTTTGCTGGCGGATGAAGTACATCAGGGTTGCGTCGAACTGCCGCTTCTCGGACAGCAGTTCATCGAGCCCGGCGATCAGCCGGTCCATGTGCAGCTCTGCTTCGTGCCGCAGCACCAGATTGATCAGCGATTCTCTCTCCGCCTGCACAGCGGCGAGTGGCGCGCTAGCAGCGACACCAGCCTCCTGAGCGGCCGTAAGCGCCGTGCGCGCGGCGGCAAGCTGTTGCTCGTCGAAGTCGATATCGAATTTGGCCGTGCGGAAGGCTTCACGGTTACCAGCCCGCAGGGCGGCATCGGCACTTGCTTTGCTGGCGGCGACGGCAGCTTCCAATCGGGCGACTTCCGCCTGTGCGGCTTTCACGCGCTCGTCGGCGGCAGTGATCCCGGGCTGAATTGCGGCACTCTTGTAATTGTTCAGCCGCGCCAGCTCGGCGCGGGCCTCGTTGGGCGGCACCTGCGTGGCGGGACGTGGTTGGCGCGGGAGTGCTTCAGACTCGACAACATTACGGTTAGGCTTCATACGTGTTTCTCCTGTTGAGTTGAGTTAAAAGGTTCGGCTTTCAGTTTGGCGACTTCGGCCGCGTAGTAGTCGAGCAAACCCGTGAAGTTTGGCCGAGCAACAGCGAACACCGCTGCGGCAACTGCGTTCGCCACATCGTCATGACCATTCGGCGGATGATTTATGGTGTCACGCCCGCCGCGCGACGTACGCCGCTCTAGCAACGTGAGCTGATTGACAAGGCGCAGATGATCGAGCAACTTGACGCGCCGCGAGTTGAGTAGCGGCAACAATTCCAAATAAAGCTCGGAGCGGTTGCGTTCGGACACGCGGTATCCCATGCCGCGCTTCGTGAATTGCTCTTGCGCCAGGAGGGCCGCATAGTTATCGCCCAGCACCTCGCAGATGCCATAGCTCTTCAGGAATGCCACGGCCTCGGCCGTCACTGCCTCGGGGGAAAACGGTGGCCGCCATTCGCGTATGCCGTCCAGCAGGACAGTCTCGCCTTCACGGTGTGTGACGGCCACGACATAAGAGTCTGCACCGCTGCCGGTAGCTACATCCACCCCGCCGTGATAAGTGATGTTGGGCTGGCGCGCGCGTTCGAAGCAACCGGACTCGATGGCGGCCTCGACCACTTCGCGGTTGATAAATGCTTCAAGGTCGGTTCTAAACGTCGCACCGTATTCGGCGGCCGCGCTCGCTGGGTCGCGCTCGTTGGCTTCGTCGATGATCTTTTGCGGAACAGTCGGATTCATGGTGCGTGTATCCGCCTGCCATACGAGCACAGGGTCGCCATCCTTGCCGTAGTGGTCGCGGTGCGCCTCGTATAACGAGCCACGGCGAGCGTAAGGAGAACTGATGCCGAGCAGCAGCGCGCCGGGTATGGTCGCCATCGCAGGGCGCGCCGCGTCGAGGATTTCACGGTCTGGGTTAGCCGAATCATCCGAGCGCCAGAAGGCGATCTCGTCACCGATGAACGCCACGATGGTATAACCGCGCACCGCGCGAAAAGAAGCAGCATGGATCTCGATGGTAACGCGGTTGCTCAGGTCGATCGTCTCCGCGTCCATGCGCTCGATCAGACGCGCGAGCATCGGCACCTGCTCTAGCAACGCCCGGATGTATCTGAAAATGACGCGCGCCTGCTTGCGGTCAGTGGCGACGATCATCACCGTGCCACGTTCGCCAGGCGCGAGGTATTGGCTGTAGTCGCGGAAACAGGCGAGAAACACGGCGACTAGCGCCACGATAAAAGACTTACCACCACGACGACCGACCACGAGCCAACCTTCGCGTGCTGGTTCGGTGGGTGGTTGTGTGCGTCCAGTGGAGCGCTGATATAGCGCCAGTTCCTCGGGCGTCATGCGCAGCGCGAAAATCGCCTTCAGAAATACGAACCAGGCGGCCCACGTCGCGCGGTCCTTGAACCACGGTTTAAACAAGGCGCGGTCGCTGGTCGTGCTGATGATGGTTAGGTTATGGTGCATCGGGTGGCTCCTTGGCTGGAGTCGTGTGCGATACGCGCTTGAAACCTGCGCGGGCTTCGGCGCGCCCCTGCTCGGCGGTCACAGAGAGCCGCAATACAACTTGAAAATCGACATCGAGCATGCGAGACAAACGCATGGCGGCTTCTTCGGGTGCCATCCCGGTACGGACACGGCGACGACAACCATCCACCGCAAACCAAGTGCGAACATCAAGTGCCATCGGTGGGTTCCTCCGTCTTGACGTGTTCTTCTTGCGTCTCTTTCTCGGTGGCCTTTTTTGCCAGATATTCTTGAAGCGACGGGATGGGCTTCGCGCGGCGTTCCAGACCGAGCAGCTTGAGCACCTCGCGTCGCTCGCGCATAGTCCGCAGCAACACGTCGAGCGCGGGATGAGCCGTGCCATCGGTGCGTATCAAACGGCCAGCGGTCTGCACCTCGGCCCAAGCCATGGCTTGTAGAAGGTGCAGCATTGCGCCCTGCTCGATCAGACGAGCCAGCGGGAGTGTCGGGTCGCCGCCTATGTGGGTTCGCAGGTTGGCTAGCTCACCATAGAAGGCATGCCCCAGCGTTCCACGACGATCGATCACGCCCTTGCGCAGGACCTTAGCCGCGCCAGCGTGTACCGGGAAAACCTTGCGGGGCATGGCGTTCGCCCGGGCGTCAGCGCGTTTATAGGCCACGCGACGACCGTCTTTGAGCTGTCGAGGGCGGTACGGTCTGCCTTGTTTATTTTCTTTCTTAGCCATATAAATCAATCCATTACGTTACTCTATGGTTAAATCCCGAACAGGAGCTGCCCATGAAAAAAGGCGCAAATAAGCGTTGGCGGGCTGGCGTCATGTTTTCCGTACTCTTCGCGATGGGGGAAATTTCACCTTAACGCGTCGAACATGGTCTTTAAGTAACCTACTGTCCTTCTTCACCTTCTTGGGCAACTTCGATTTGTTTCGAAGATGGTCAACATGGCCAAGATGGCCATTTTTATTAACGAGCCTGGTTTGGCCATCTTCGATGGACGCCGTTTGGTAGTTAGGCATCGCCCACGACCATGAACCATCAGCGGTGCGTTCTTTAATCGCTCGAACGCCGAGTCGGTCCTTGGCCCTCATGACTGTTTTCCATGCAAGCCCCGCCATTTCTGCTAGCCGTGCGACCTCTGCCGAGCGCACAGGCTTTTCGCGCAGCAGGTCCTTTAGGAACTCGATCGCGGCATCGCGTTTTTTCGGCTCAGATGGCGCGTCGAGCATTTCATCGACCGACGCTTCGATAGCGCCGGACTCCCACACGACGCGTGATGTCTCGATATCGTCGCTGACTTTGCAGCTCTGAATACGGAACGCAAATCCCGTTTCATCGGTGCCTAGATTATTTTTCGCGGGGAGAAACAATCGCCGCCCGTGATCTTCCGGGTCGCGCACAACGACGTAGGCCGCACGCGCCGCCGCGACAAACGCGAGGGACCCCATCACGCGCATCAACGCGCCTGTTCCAACGCCAGCTCCGCCGCCTTTATTCAGGTGAGTGATACAGAGAATTGCTATATTGTGCTTCTCCGCTAATTTCGAGAGCGGCGCGAGTAGTCCGCGTACTTCGGCATTTTTATGAGAATCAGCACTGCCGAGATAAGCCGTGATCGGGTCGATGATCAATAACGCCGCGTCGGGCATTTTGCCGAGCGCCGAATCAAGCGCCGCGATATCACGTCCCAGGTCGAATTGAGTTTCACAAGGACGCCCGTCTTTACCGGTAACGCGAACCGCGTCAATGACGTGAACGTTCCTCAGGTCAGCGCCCGCGGCTACGAGTCTTGGCCCGGTTGTATCAGCAGGGTCATCTTCGGCAGAGAGAATAATGACCGACCCATGTTTACACGGTGAGCGATCCGGCCACCGTCCACCCGTTGAAACGGTCGCGGCGCAACTTAAACCGAGTTGGGATTTCCCGGTACCCGGATGACCGGCGACGATGATAACTTTGCCCCTCGCGAGACGTCCGTACCACATCCAGTCAATCGGGCGCGTTTCGATATCGGCGACGCAGCGCATTAAAACGCTGCCACGCAATGTCTGCTTGGTTAACTTGCTACGCGCTTTTGCTATTTCACGTGTTATGTATTGCCGCCCGTTATCACGTGCTTCGCGAGGCTTTTTGCTGATTACGTTGGCTGGATCGAGGCAGACACTGGCAATCGTCGCGTCATCACAGCCAGCGTCTACGAGCCCATTGACCACGGCGTACAGCGCCTCGGATCGCGACGCGTAGCGCGAGTCATTACCTGCGCGGATAAGCGCCTTGATCCGCTTCGACACCGGGAGGTCGTCTATTTCGACATGTGGCAAATTGCGTGGCAGTGTGACGCGCACATGATGATCGGGTGCATCTTCTTGTACGCGGAGCGTGTCGGGATCAAACGGCTCGCCGTCAGCCGTTAAATACTTGAAGTCCTTAACGGCATCACGCGGGCAGGATGGCAAATAGTAAGGTTGGCTCGGAGTCTTTCCCTTTGGATCGAGCGCGCCGCCGAATTTGCCATTAAAATGGTCGAAGATGCGCCGGTATTTCGCGGGCGTCACGGGGCGCTCGAACGGCACAACGAAGCGATACCTCAGTTGGTCTGGCGAGTTACCGAAAGTTGTATGAAGGATGTGCCGGTAGCCGTTCAGCGCTTGCCGCCCTTGGTCTAGCGACACCTGCGGTTGGCCTGGTTTATTGTCGATGTCGCCGACGAAGCAATACAGCTTTTGAAGATCAGCGTCGCAGCGTTTGCCGCCTGGCTTAAACTCGCCAGGTACCCACGCAGGGCCATTCTTGATTACTGCCTGTTTCTGACGCGGGAGTGCAAGATATTCTTCGCGTGACACATCGCGCGGACTCGGCTTACGGAAATCTTTGACGAACGATGACCATGTGGTGCGCGCACGCTGCGGGCGCTGATCGGTGTTGTTTTCGAGCAGACTGAATATGATCTTCATGCGCAGCACTCCGACTTTTCGCTGCCATTATTTTTAATGAAATTCTCGGCGCACTTCTTGCAGAGCCGGAAAGGCTTCTCGCGATCGAATAAGGTGACGGCTTCGCCTTGGTACAGACCGCGATCGCAGCTAGCGCAACGGGACATAATCACCCGTGTGGATTTAACCCGCTCCATTTTGCTTCCCTTGCGCCTGCTGTCGTTTGTGGTATTCACGCACCAGCTTTGCGGCGATCAAATCGCCGATGGCATCCAAAAACTCTTTGACATTTGGATCGAATTTTTCGACCTTGCGCTTCGGAGTGAGGGATGCGCGTTTCACGAGCCGTTCCCGCCAGTCGATGGCGCAGAGAGAATCACCGCGAGTAGCCGCAGCTCGTTGGGCCGCAACGGACGGAGACCGCGTTCGAAAAGGGAGAAGTAGGCTTGCGTGCGACCGAGCTGTGCGGCGACGTTGGCCTGCGTCAGCCCCAATGAAAGGCGCGCAGCACGCGCGGCAGTGTGATCGAGCCGTGGTCTATCGGTGGTGTTAAGTTTTAAACCCATCGCAGATGAAACGTATCATCGGCGTGGTACTAAAAATGCGAAGTTAACGTCGCATATTTACTTTTCGTTGTATTTCTTGAGGATACGATTGATCTGACTGCCGAGGGCGGCATTTAGATTTTTTTTGCGTCCGACCTCGATCCCGGCGGCCTTGAACAATATTTTCACCGCTTCAAATAATGGGCCGTGATATTTGTGGAATTTATCTTTCTTGCATTGCGGCCACTCATTTTTATTTTTGTGGTAAACGCCGATCAGTAAGTTGATCGCCGCGTGCACTTCAGCCCGCCAATTTTCGCCACGCTTCATCCTGAGGCCGTCGCCCTCAGTACGCGCGACCTGCTCCAGCGCCGTTAGGTCTTCTATCAGCCGCCCGACCGTAGCTCCCTCCCTTAATACTCGTCCAGCCCATAGATCGCGCAGTGGCAGGTTAGCAGGTGGATTTCGCAGTTCATCCGCGAGTTGGCGCGCAAGCGACTCGAGTCCTGGACGGCGTGTGCGGCGTGCGAGCTTAACGCTGCGCTTGGGACCGGCGAAGTACTCGCGGACCTTGGCCAATTCGCCCGCGTTCGGGGCCTTCAAGGCGAGCGCTACGACACTGACCAAATCGGCGCGGGGAATTGGGCCGATCTGACCCCCGATATCTTTGTGCACCCTATCTGTGACCCGTGCCTCCGCCGCGTCGAGTATGCGCTTTGGGAATTCGACAAGCTGGTCCTGAACACTTGAAAATCGACGCACCACGCCAATCGGGCGCGCCGCCTTGTGTTCTTCGAAGCGTTTTAGCTCCTCTATGGGGGTTGAATCAATCACCACATCAGACCGTCGCCGTAGCTGCGGATAGAGCTGGTACGCCGAGCTGGTCGGTTTTTTTCTTGCCATGAGCGCTCCCCTAAAACGCAAAACCCCCTTGTTGGAGATGAAACCGCCAGGCCAAGCGGGAAGGGATACCCGCGATTCGGTTGCAAGCCTAGACCCGGCGATGCACGTATTATATCCGCCGCGTTATATGAAATCAGGCGGACCAGCGATCGTCATATTACCTCGGGTACATCCGCAGAAATGCACCGACCCCTTGAAGGCCAATGGTCTTCACATTGTTGGCCTCCGATAGGGCTGGCTTGAAACTACTTGCTGAACTTTGCTGCGGCTTCTTTAACAAATGCTCGATAAAAATCGAGCCCAAGCTTTGCGGCGATTACTGGATGCAGGTCTTCAGTTCTGTTGCCAAGATGGCTTTTAGGTGGGTTGAACCATTCTCCACGATTCTTAAATCTAAGAAGTTTGGGGTTGGTTGGCACGACAGAGGCATCAAAGCTGAGTAGTTTGTCTGGCGAATCAACATCTATCGTGAGCGTGCCATTTTCAAATTTCGCTTTGATGCCGTGGACCCGAAACGGCCTACCAAACTTATCTTTGAATGTGACCGTAAGCGGCTTATCAATAGTAGGCGACAGTGCGTGTGTTTCCGCATGCCGGGCATGTCGTAGGAAACGCAACAGCGGGTCTTTTTTCCTAAGTTTGGCGTAAGGAGCAAACCATTCGTTAAACCCCGCCGTACGGCTCATCGTACGTTCGCAATAATCCCAAGCGCGTTCTATGCGGTATAGAAAATCCTGCCATGCTTCTTGAAAAATATCGAGCATGTCAGCGTCAGCCATTCTATCAATGGCTTTTTTGGCTATCTCAAGATCGCGAAGCGCTGAATCGAACAGCATGTCTACCTAGCTTCAAGTGACTCGCACGCTTTTCCGTTTGCAAGATACGTTATAACCAATCAAGCATACAAGCGCGGCCGGATATTAAGATTTGGTGGCAAGCGCCACTAAGACGGCACCCCCAAAAAACCCGAGGAGACCAAAAGCAGTTGAAGCCATCGTGCCGGTGCCAAAGATGCCCAGTAAGGTTACACAAATAACCCAAACAGACATTACCGTCGCAGGGCCGGTTGCGTTAAGATTAACTGCAATGTTTTTTAAAAACTGCATCCCACCTCCGTACTGAAATTTGACGCCATCCGCACATATCTTACATACCAGTGTAAATTGCATATTTTCTGCCCGCTTTATATTAAACAAAATCCGCCAAAAACGCATATTTCAAAACGTAGATGGTGTTTCGCAACCAATGCGTGCAAGATAAAAAAATGCTAGGGGGTGGGTTATGAAAAATAACAATCGTTTTCTGGTTATGTTCGTTCTGGTCTTCGGCTTAGTTTCTCACAACGCTAGCGCGGCTCTCGTTGACCGCGGCGGTGGACTAATTTACGACACCGTATTAAACATCACTTGGCTCGACCTCACACACGGGTACGACACATGGAGTAGTCATAATAAATGGGCGTTATCTCTGGTCTTTCACGACTCAGTGAGAAACCAAGACCTCACTGGTTGGCGTTTACCAAACACATGGGCTCTCAATGGAGGAGGCTACAACGTAAGCGCTCAGTTAACCCCACCTAGCGATCCCTATTCCCCTCGTGGATCATGTCCCTCGTTGTTTCCATCCACCATGAGGACCCTGATCCATGCCAAAGACCGCTGTCACCGTACCGAACACCCAC
>Ga0315268_10001078_pt1 | contig 31727 bp, 21 predicted proteins | sample C1_top_MG_FD_204535 | JGI IMG/M metagenome (GOLD analysis project Ga0315268, IMG submission 204535) | Sediment microbial communities from Yellowstone Lake, YNP, Wyoming, USA - C1_top | ecosystem: Environmental > Aquatic > Freshwater > Lake > Sediment | place: USA: Wyoming | collected 2017-08-01
AGCGGCTCACCCGATGATTAGCCTGGAGAAGGCTTACACTGGTATATTCAAAGAACTGGCCACGGAAGAAGCGGCAGAGGTACTAATGCTTTCTGACGACCAGATGCTCATAAGCAAGCACATGCTGCCCAATCCCGAGCCGGCCGGTTTCAAGACGCCTGCGCTGGCGCCGGCCGCGGACGGCTATGCAATCTATGTGAGTTGCCGTCTCCCAGGCCAAGGCAAAGAGCGTCCAGAACAACGCGTCACTTTCCCGGCTCAACCAGTCACATGGGACGCCGCCACGATGACGCTGCGCCTGGACCGCGCCACGCTCGACCAAAGCTGGCAGTTGCTGAATCGCGCGGGTGAGCGCATTTCGGTCACAGTGCACTGCGGCTCGCGTCAAGTCTTTGATCAAGTTGACCGTATTCTGGCGCTCGTCGCCACATTCCTGTTAGGATGACGAAATGAGCACATTTCCCGGTTCTCCACGATTACTTAAAGGCGCACTCATCGGACTCGATCCGGCCAACCCGCTGGCAAGTGTGATTGTGTTCCAGTACAACCCGGACACGCTCACCCGCCGGCTCGAAGCGCGCTCAAGCGGCGGCGGCGATAACGCCGACCGCTCCGAAGCGTTCCGGTTGACCGGGCCGCCCAAAGAGACGATCACGCTCTCGGTGGAAATTGACGCGGCAGACCAATTGGAGCAGGCCAACCCCATCGCCGTCGCGATGGGCGTGTACCCGACGCTGTCTGCGCTAGAGATGCTGTTGTATCCCAAGAGCGCACTCGTCATCGCCAACACGGCACTGGCGCAAGTAGGCAACATCGAGATCATCCCGCCCGAAGCGCCGCTGACGCTTTTCGTCTGGGGGCCGCAGCGTGTATTGCCAGTGCGTCTCACCAGCTTTAGCATCACGGAAGAAGCATACGATACAAAGCTCAATCCGATCCGCGCCAAGGTAGACTTGAGCCTGTACGTGTTGAGCTACATTGACCTCAAGCTGACCAATCCGGGCTACATGCTATTCCTGGCGCACCAGATCGCCAAAGAGATCATGGCGACGAGTAACGTGTTCAACAGCGTCCAGAACATTGGCGCATCGCTCAAGCTCTTTTGATTAAAAGACGAGGTAAAACATGTTTCCTGTGACCAGCCGCTATTATGGCGTTGCGACCGTGCAGACCGTCACTGCCGACGGGCGAACGGTCGTCTATTTGCGCCGGCGCTTTTTGCCTGCCGCCGCGAGCGCCGTCACGCTTGTCGAACATACCGTCGTCGAAGGCGACCGGCTCGACAACGTCACTGCGCGTTACCTGGGCGACCCGGAGCAGTTCTGGCGTGTGTGCGACGCCAACAACGCCATGCAGCCGGAAGAGCTTACTTCCGTGGTTGGCCGCCAACTTCACATCCCGCTGCCGCAGGGGAGCTGACTCATGCCCGATCTCGGCGTGCGCCTGCAACTTATGATCGGCCCGACGGTGCCACTGCCTGCTCCGTATCCCGTCATGGATGCGCTGGTCAGCCTGGAGGTCACCAATCGGGACCGCGAGCGCGACGGCTTTCAGATGAATTTCTCGCTGGGCAAGGATTCGCTGCTGGATTACGGGCTGCTGCTCAACGGCTATTTCGATCCACCCAGCCGGGTGATCATCGGGGTCTTGATCGGCGTGCTGCCCCAGGTGCTCATTGACGGCGTCATCTGTCACCACCAGATCGTGCCCAGCAACGAGCCGGGCAAATCTACCCTGATCGTGAGCGGCCAGGACATCAGCCTGATGCTCGACCTGGAAGAGAAAAGCGACACGCATCCCAACCTGCCCGATTCGGCTACCGTTCTCAAGCTGCTGGCGAACTATGCCACGTATGGCCTGGCGCCCCAGGTCACTCCTACGACGGACGTGCCGATTCAGACCGACCGCATCCCGAATCAACAGCGCACCGACCTGGCCCAGATTCGGGAACTGGCGCGGCGTAACGGTTTTGTGTTTTACATCGAGCCGACAGTGGCGCCCGGCATCAATACCGCATACTGGGGGCCGGATAACCGCCTGGGGTTGCCGCAGCCGGCGCTGACGATGAACATGGGGCCGGATACCAACGTGGACACGCCGATGACGTTTGCTTTCGACGCGCTCGGGCCGGTCGCGCCGCAAGTGACGATTGTCGAGCCGATCACCAAGATGGCGATCCCGATCCCGATCCCAGCCAGCCTGGAGCCGCCGCTGGCTTCCCAGGCTGCCGCGCCTCTGCGCAAGACGATCAATCGCGACGCGGCTAACCTCGATCCGATCCAGGCGGCATTGCGCGCGCTGGTCGGCTCTAGCCAGTCCGCCGATGCGCTCACCGTCTCGGGCGAAGTGGATGCCGTTCGATATGGCCGCGCTCTGCAATCGCGCCGGTTGGTTGGCGTGCGCGGCGTGGGACAGAGCTACAGCGGCGACTATTATGTCAAAGAAGTGCGGCATCGCATCCGGCGCGGCGAATACAAACAGAGCTTTACGCTGACCCGCGAAGGGCGCGGGACATTGACGCCTATGGTGACACCATGAATGGACAAGGGCCGTCGTTCTACGGCAAGTTTCGCGGCGTGGTGAGCGACAACCGCGATCCGCTGATGTTGGGCCGCATACGGGCCAAAGTGCAAGATGTGCTGGGCGACCAGGAAAGCGGGTGGGCCTTGCCCGCTGCGCCTTACGCGGGCAACGGCGTGGGCCTGTTTCTCATCCCACCTACCAACGCTTCGGTGTGGATCGAGTTCGAGCACGGCGACCCGGACTATCCGATCTGGAGCGGCTGCTTTTGGGCGCAAGGCGAGTTGCCCGTCACGCCCGCCATACCAGAGAAAAAAGTGCTCAAGACGGATACCGCCACGATCACGCTGGACGACACGCCGGGCCTGGGCGGCATCACCATCGAGACCAGCGACGGCAAAAAGATCACGATGGATGCGCTGCAAATCCAAATCACGAATGGAACGTGGAGCATCAAGCTGACGACCACCAGCGTCTCTGTCAACGACGGCGCATTGGAGGTGACGTGATGCCCGGTTACATGCTCCACATCGGCGCAACGGTGCTGTGTGCTCACGCCGGGCAGGCGCAGCCGGTCGCGTCCAATCCGCGTGTCAAGGTGAGCAGCCAGGCCGTGGTTACGCAGCCGACCACGTATACCATTGCCGGCTGCACGCTTCCGCCGCCAAACGTCGCCAACGGGCCGTGCGTCACAGCCCAATGGGTGTCGGCGGCCACGCGCCTGCGGGCGAGCCAGATGCCGCTGCTGCTTCAAGACAGCCAGGCGATTTGCGCGCCCACCGGCACGCCGTTGAACATCGTGGTCACCCAGTTGCGCGTAAAGGGGATATGATGAACATTGACTATCCATTTCACCTGGACGGGCGCGGGCGCACCGCGCTCACCGACGACGACGACCACATTCGCGACATGATTGAACAGTTTCTCTTCACCAGCGCGGGCGAGCGAGTCAATCGGCCCGATTTTGGGAGCGGATTGTTGCAGATGGTCTTTGCGCCCAACAGTCCAGAGCTGGCCGCCGCCCTTCAATTCACGATTCAAGCCGGCCTTCAACGCTGGCTGGGCGATCTCATCGAGCTGCAATCGCTCGAGGTGACCAGCGAGGACTCGACCCTACGCGTGGTCGTGCAGTACCTGGTGCGGCGCACGAACGAGCGCCAGTCGGCGCAATTCACACGGACGGTGTGACGATGGAAATCCAGATTTGCCACGACGAACAGCGGCGCGATCAGACGCGCGCCAAGCCGCTTTACGGGCTGGACTATGTTGAGGTCAGCGACGATCAGCTCACGCTTACGGTCTACTTTCTTGGCAAAGCGCCCCAGGCGATTGCCCCGGCGAGCGTGCGGGTCGAAGGTGGCCGCCGCATTCGCGGCATCCAGGTCACACACGTCCAGGTAAAACGTCAGGCCGACCCGGAACTGGACGATTATATGCTCGTGTCGGTGGACAAGTACGGCGACTTTTCCTCCTACACACTGCGCATCGCCGCGCTCGATAAGCATGGCCGCCCCACCGATCACCCACCTGCCGACTTTGATCCGCGTTATGCCCAGGTCGAGTTTTCGTTCAAGGCGGGCTGTGCCAGCGACCTGGACTGCCTGCCCGACGAGACCTGCCCGCCGACGCCGCTGGTCGAACCGGAGATCAATTACCTGGCGAAGGACTATGCCTCTTTTCGCCAGCTCATCCTGGATCGGCTGGCGCTCATCATGCCCGACTGGCAAGAGCGCCACGTGCCCGACCTGGGCATCGCGCTGGTCGAGCTGCTGGCCTATGCCGGCGATTATCTCAGCTACTATCAGGATGCCGTGGCGACCGAGGCCTACCTGGAAACGGCTCGCCAGCGCATTTCCGTCCGCCGTCACGCGCGGCTGGTGGATTACGCGCTGCACGAAGGCTGCAACGCTCGCGCGTGGGTCTGCGTCGAGACCGATACCAACTTGACGCCGGACGATCTGAAGGGCGTGTACTTTATCACCGGCTACAACGACGCGCTGCCGGTCAGCGGCAACGCTCTCACCGCCGCCAGCCTGCGTGATGTTCCTGCCAGCACATACGAAGTGTTCGAGCCAATGAGCGCCACTCTCCTTCAATTGTATGCAGCACACAGCCAGATGTGTTTCTACACGTGGGGCGACCGCGAGTGCTGCCTGCCGCGCGGGGCCACGTCGGCTACGCTGAAAGACGAACTGTGTCCGCCACCAACCTCGGACCAGCCAACTCAACAGCAGCCATCGCCGAAAGGGGCAACCGCTCCCGCCTCTGATGAGCCGCAGCGAAAGCTGCACTTGAATATGGGCGACGTCTTGATTTTTGAAGAGGTCATCGGCCCCAAGACCGGACTCGCCGCCGACGCCGACCCCACTCATCGCCATGCGGTGCGCCTGACCCGCGTCCAACAAGATGTAGACCCGCTCAACGGTCAATTGATCGTCGAGATCGAGTGGGATGCGCAGGATGCGCTGCCGTTCCCGGTGTGCATTTCGGCCATCGGGCCAGCGCCCGAGTGCGCCTACCTGCAAGACATCAGCGTGGCGCGCGGCAATGTCATCCTGGTAGATCACGGCCAGACGATTTCACCGCCCGAAGACCTGGGCCAGGTTCCCGTCGAGCAGACGAGCGCACCGTGTGAGTGCGAAGGTCATCCGGGCGAAGTGACGATTGTGCCAGGCCGGTTTCGCCCACAGTTGAAGAAAATGCCCCTCACATTCGGCGAGCCGCTCCCGGCGTCGGGCCCGGCTTCCGATCTGCTCGCGCAAGACCCGCGTCTGGCTCTGCCACAAATTGACTTGACCGGTACCCCGCCGCGCGCCGATCAACCGCCGCAGACATGGACCGCCCGTCCCGACCTGTTTGGCAGCGGTTCCGACTCGCTGGATTTTGTCGTCGAGATGGATGACGACGAGCGCGCCCATCTGCGCTTTGGCGATGGCGAGCTGGGCAAGTTGCCGGAAGCCGGAACCAAATTCACCGTTACCTATCGCGTGGGCAACGGCGCGGTTGGCAACGTGGGAGCAGAAGCGATCTCGCGCATCGTCTTTCCCGATACGGTGAGTGGGGCCAACTTGACCGTGCGCAACCCACTCCCCGCTCAAGGCGGCTTTGATCCAGAGCCGCTGGCCGAAGCCCGGCTCATGGCGCCTTCAGCCTTTCGGCAGCAATTGCAGCGAGCCATCACCGCCGACGATTACGCCAGCCTGGCCGGGCAGAACCGCAAGGTGCAGCGCGCCGCCGCCATCCTGCGCTGGACGGGGAGCTGGTACGAAGTGCAAGTTGCCATTGATCCATTCGGCAGCGAACAGGCCTCGCCCGACCTGCTGGATGAGGTTCGAGGCTACCTGTACCGCTACCGCCGTATGGGGCACGACCTGGCCGTCCTTCCGGCCGAGTATGTCTCGCTCCATATCGAGATGATCGTGTGTGTCCTGCCGCATTATCTGCGCGGTCACGTCAAGGCGGCACTGCTCGATCTCTTGAGCAATCGCGTCCTGCCCAACGGCAAGCTCGGCTTTTTCCATCCCGACAATCTAACGTTCGGCGAAGGCGTATACCTGAGCAAGCTGGTGGCCGCCGTCCAATCGGTGCCGGGCGTGGAGACGGTCGAGGTCACGGTAATGCAGCGCCAGTTCGCGCGGCCCAATCACGAGTTGGATAACGGCGTGTTGCCGCTGGGGCCGCTCGAAGTCGCGCGGTTGGATAATGATCCCAGCTTCCCAGAGCATGGCAAGCTTGTGCTGGACGTACGAGGTGGACGATGAACCAATCCTGCGGATGTTGTGAAGGCATCCAAAAAATCACGCCGGTCGTGATTGCCAACCGGCCCGGGCTGAACGCGATCACTTATCGCGTGGGCACGCACGCCGGCTTTTTCGAGACGATGAAGGCGCGGCTCTCGACCTTTAGCCTGGACGTTCCGGGCGATGGCGACCAATCTACCAAAATTTATCCGCTGCAAGGCTTGACGACGCGCGCCTCCGACGACCCAGCCATCGCTCTGTTGGACGCCTGGGCCACCGTTGCCGATGTACTCACCTTTTACCAGGAGCGCATCGCCAACGAAGGCTATCTGCGCACTGCCGCCGAGCGCCGCTCGATCTTGGAGTTGGCCCGGCTCATCGGCTATACGCTGCGTCCCGGCGTGGCTGCCAGTGTGTACCTGGCCTACACGCTCGATCCCAGCTCCAGCGGCCCGGTCGAAATTCCTGCCGGGTCGCGCGCGCAGAGTCTGCCCGGCCCCGGCGAGATGCCGCAATCGTTCGAGACGAGTGAAAAACTGGTGGCGCAAACCGAGTGGAACACGCTCAAGCCGCGCCTCACCCGGCCACAGACCGAACAGACGATCAGGCAGAACCGGCGTGTCTATTTGCAGGGGACGTCCACCAACCTGAAGCCAAACGACATGCTGCTGATCCAGTTCGAGACGGGCGGCCTGCCCGAGGCGTTTCGAGTCGTAGACGTCCAGCCGGATACAACCGCCGGGCGCACGCTCGTCTCGTTGCGAGCCTGGCAAACCGCCGCGCAAAAAGCTGCCGCGCTCACGGCGGTGAACGACCTTGTCGAGCGTTACAGCGCGGTAGAAAACTTTGGCGTCTCGCGCAGCGCCGAGATGACCAAGCGCGCGCTGGCGCAGTTGAATCAGTTGCAGTCACAGTTGGCGGCGGGAGCGAGCAGTGCCGACGTCGCCACGTTGATGGAACACGAGACGCTGCCCAGGCTGGCCGAAGAGCAACAGGTGGCCGAGGCGAACCCGCAATACAAAAAACTCACGCCCTGGCTGCGCAGCCTGGTGGCCGATTTGAGCGGCGCTGCTCAAAAGCTTTCACCCAGCACGCCTGCCTTTGTCGCCAGAGCGACGACCATTCTCCAAAAAGAAGACACATTGACGAGCCTGCTCAAGCGGCCCGTGCCACAGCCGGCTAACTCGCTTCAACTGGTGCGCAGCGTCAAGAGTGCCTTTGCATCCCAAGCCGATACCCAGGTCCAGCTGGTCAACACGTTTCAGCCGTTTCTAAGCGTATGGCTGCCGACCGCGCTGGCGAATTCGACCGTCACGCCGGACAGCCCGATTCATGTTTTCGCCATGCGCGTCAAGAGCGGCCCGTTCGGTCACAATGCGCCCAAGAAACCCCTCAGGTTGAATGACAACAAAGTGATGGAATTCGGGGAATGGGACATTAACGATATGGAGGCCGCCGAAGAGACCACGGCGGTGTACTTGGATGCCAGCTATGACAAAATCCTGCCCGAAGGCTGGGTCGCCGTTGATACCAGCGCAGTAGATACCACGAAAACAGGAGGAGTCCGACCGGCCAATCCACCTCTGCTGATCGTCAAAGCTGGAAACCCGAACGCCAATATCTCGCGCGCCGAATACGGCCTGAACGGCCCTACCACGCGCGTCGAGCTGGTTGATCCCGCCGACAGCTCCAAGCTCGATCCCTGGATCGTTTTTCCTGCCCCGCCTCCTCCACCTGCGATCACAGCCACTGATTCCAATCCACCGCAGACGCAAGAGTTTCAGATGATCCGGCGCACCGTCGTCTATGCTGCAAGTGAAGATCTGACCTTGGCCGATGAACCCATCGAATCGTCCATAGGATTTGACCCGATGCGCCCGGAGCAAAGTAATCAGATCGAGCTGGATCGCCTGTACAACGGACTGGAATCGGGCCGCTGGTTGATCGTCTCCGGCGAGCGCGCGGACGTGCAGGACAGCACCGGGGCCGTCATCACCGGCATCCGGGCCAGCGAGTTGGTGATGTTGGCGGGCATCGTGCAAACGTTCAATTCCGACTTGCCCGGCGACACGACTCACTCTTTTCTCCAGCTTGCTGGCAAAGGCTTGGCCTATGCCTACAGACCTGATACTGTGACCATCTATGCCAACGTCGTCAACGCCACACACGGCGAGACTCGCAACGAAGTGCTGGGCAGCGGCGATGGCAGCAAATCGTTGCAGACGTTTGCCTTGCGCCAATCGCCACTCACCTATCTTTCTGCGCCCACTCCTTCGGGCGCGGTGAGCACGCTGCAAGTAAGCGTCAACAACGTCCTCTGGCACGAGGCAAGCGGGTTGGCCGGGCTGACGCCGACCGACCGGAGCTATCTCACGCGCACCAGCGACGACGGCAAGACGACGGTGATCTTTGGCAACGGTCAACAGGGGACGCGCCCGGCCACCGGCGTCGAAAACGTCAAGGCCGTATACCGTACCGGCATCGGTAAGCCGGGCAACGCCAAGGCAGGGCAGATCAGCCTGCTGGCGACTCGACCGCTCGGCGTCAAGAGCGTAGTGAACCCCCTGCCCGCTTCGGGCGGAGCCGATCCCGAAAGCCGCGACCAGGCCCGCCGCAACGCGCCCCTCGCCGTCATGGCGCTCGACCGGCTCGTCTCGGTGCAGGATTATGCCGACTTTAGCCGCACCTACGCCGGGATCGGCAAGGCGTCCGCGCAGCGGCTTTCGAATGGCCGGCGGCAGCTCGTGCACGTCACCATCGCCGGAGCCGACGACATCCCGATTGAAGAAACCTCGGACCTGTACAAGAATCTGCTCCAGGCGCTGCGCCAATACGGCGACCCGTATCAACCGATTCAACTTGCCATGCGCGAGTTGCTGCTCATGGTCGTCAGCGCCAAGGTGCACCTGGAGCCGGATTATGAATGGGAAGCCGTCGTGACTCTGATACGCGCCGGGCTGCTGGACACATTCGGCTTTGACCGCCGTGACCTGGGCCAGGACGTGCTGTTGAGCGAGGTCATCAGCGCGATACAATCCGTCGAGGGCGTGGCCTATGTGGACGTGGACGCGCTGGATGCGCTCGATCAAGCCAGCGTCGTCGCCAACTTGCCTGGAAACGATGCCGGCCAATCCAATCAGCCCGACCTGGCAACACGGCTGGGACTCAAGCCCTTGCCTCGGATTCCGGTCGCGTTGGCTCAACCCGATCCCACCGCGCCGGGCGGCATTCATCCAGCCCAGCTTGCGTACCTAACACCCGATGTGCCAGCGACATTGATTCTCAACAGGATTTGATACGATGAACGAATCACTGGATCGTCTCTACGAACTTTTGCCGGTCGTCTATCGCCAACGCGACGCCGACCGGGGCTACCCGTTGCGGGCCTTGCTCGGCGTGATCACCGAACAAGTGAACGTCGTTCAGGACGACATTGCGCAGCTTTACGAGAATTGGTTCATCGAGACCGCTCAGGATTGGGTCGTGCCGTACATCGCCGACCTGATCGGCTACCAGCCTGTGCACGAGGCCGGCGAGCCGGGCGACGTGAACACACCTCAAGGAAAGCAGCGCAACAAAATCCTGATCCCACGCCGCGAAGTGGCGAACATCATCCGCTATCGGCGGCGCAAAGGCACACTTGCGCTGCTGGAGCTTTTGGCGAACGACGTCGCCGGATGGCCTGCGCGCGCGGTCGAGTTTTACACGCTGCTGGATTGGACGCAGCACCTCAATCACTTGCACCTTGATCGAGGCCGGACGGTTGACCTGCGCAATGGCGATGCGCTGGATCGCCTGGATGGCCCGTTCGACGAGCTGGCACACACAGTCGAGGTCCGGCGCATCGTCTCGCACCGCACGTTGGGTCGCTATAACATTCCCAGCGTCGGCGTGTTTGTCTGGCGGCTCAAAGCCTATTCGGTGACGCAGACGCCCGCCTACTGCCTGGAAGAGATCGGCCCGCACTGCTATACCTTCAGCGTACTGGGCAACGACAGCCCGCTCTATACTCACCCTGAGGCGGAGGATGAACCGACTCACATTGCGGGAGAGTTGAACCTGCCGACGCCGATCCGGCGGCGAGCGTTTGAGGAACGCCGCGTGGAAAATGGACAGGAGCAGCGCATGGCCTCTGCCGCTTACTATGGCGAGGGCAAGAGTGTGGCGATTTGGGCGAACGGCTGGCCCACGCCCGGTGCGCCCCAGCCTATCCCGCGCGAAGCCGTCATCCCTGCTGATCTGAGCGACTGGCACTATCGCCCTCCGCGCGATCATATCGCGGTTGATCCGGTTCTGGGCCGCATCGCTTTTCCGCCCAGCCAGTTGCCCAGAAAAAATGTCCGCGTGCTTTACTATTACGCCTTCAGCGCGGACATTGGCGGCGGCGAGTATGACCGCCCTCTGCTGCAACCGGCGGACTATACCCTCTATCGCGTGGGCGAACTGGAGACATTCAAACACATTGGCGACGCGCTCAAGCAATGGCGGCAGGACAACCCGCGCGAGGGCGTCATTGAGATCGCCGATAGCGGCGTGTACGTCGAGCCGATCAACATCGAGTTAGGCGAGGAACAAGGCTTGCAGATTCGAGCGGCCAATCACGTCCGCCCGGTCATCCGTCTGCTGGACTGGCAGACCGATCTGCCCGATATGCTGAGTGTGACCTTTGCGCGGGGCAGCCGCTTTACGCTCGACGGTCTGCTCGTTACGGGTCGGGGCGTTCAAATCAAGAGTGCCGAAGGCAAGTACGTGCCCGGCGAAATTTGTCCTGCCGAGGTGACGATTCGCCATTCGACGCTCGTGCCGGGCTGGGGCCTGCATCCCGATTGCGAACCCAAGCGGCCAGCCGAGCCGAGCCTGGAGTTGTTCAACGTGCGCGCGCGCCTCACCGTCGAGCACAGCATCGTCGGCTCCATCCAGGTCAATGAGGACCCGGTGGCGACCGATCCGATTCCGATCCACATCAGCGACAGTATCCTCGACGCGACCAGCCAGGAACGCGAGGCGCTCGGCGCGCCAGGCTGCCCGGTCGCGTTTGCCGTGCTGACCATTCAGCGCAGCACCGTCATCGGCCAGGTGCAGGCTCACGCGATTGAGCTGGCGGAGAATTGCATCTTTGATGGCCGCGTGTTTGTGGCGCGGCGGCAGATCGGCTGTATGCGCTTTTGCTACGTCTCCATCGAGTCGCGCACGCCGCGCCGCTACAACTGCCAGCCGGACCTGGTGCGGCAAGCCGTCGTGAATCAGGTGAGTGATCCAACCGAGCGGGCCGCCGCTCAACAGTGCGAGAGCGACCGCGTGCGGCCGCAGTTCAACAACGTGCGTTATGGGACGCCCATGTATTGCCAGTTGTCCCGCGCCTGCGCCCAGGAAATCAAGCGAGGCGCAGACGACGAGTCGGAAATGGGCGTGTTCCACGATTTGTACCAGCCCCAGCGGGAAGCCAACTTGCGCGCCCGCCTGGACGAGTACACACCCGCCGGCATGGATGCCGGTATCATTTTTGCGAGCTAGGAGGAAAACATGAAAGGCGATTTTACCCGCGATACGTTCGACCCAACCCGGCATTTTACCCGCGTCCTCATGCAGCAAGGGCGGGTGCAACTCGACGCCGACTGGAACGAGCAAGCCGCTATCACGCTGCACTATTTGCAAAGTCTCGCGGCAGATTTGATCGGCCCACACGGCGGGCCAGGCGACAGCTTCAAGATCGAACCGACGCTGGCCGGCCAAACGCTCACATACGATTTTGCGATTGATGCGGGCCATTATTACGTCGGCGGCCTGTTGTGCGAAAACGACCAGCCCTGCGTCTATATCAAGCAGCCCGATTTCCCACTGCCGGACGCCGCGCGGCTGGAATACCTGGTCAAGCAGAATCCGTCGGCTGCGTTCCTGGTCTTCCTGGATGTGTGGGAGCGCCACGTCACGTACATGGAAGATAATGCTGCCGGCATCCGTGAGGTCGCGCTGGGCGGGCCGGAAACGGCGACGCGCGCCCATCTCGTGTGGCAGGCCCGCATTCCGCTGCTGGGAGCGGATGATCAAAAGAGCCTGCAAGCCTTGATAGATGGGGTGGCAAATAAAGACGCCGCCACGATCAATCAACTAAAAGCCTTGGCCGAAAACGTGAGGCAAAAACTGTCGCAGCCCACCAGCGCTCGCTTGCGCGCTCGCGCCCGGGGCGAACAGTCGCAGGATGATCCATGCACCACCTCGCCCGAAGCCGAATACACCGGGCTTGAGAATCAGCTCTATCGCGTCGAGATTCACCGGGGCGGCATCGCTTACGTTCCCACCGAGGACAAGGACATTCCGAAAACAACCGCCACGTTCAAGTGGTCGCGCGAAAACGGCAGCGTGATTTTTCCCATCCGCACAGTAGAGGGGAACGTAGTGACCCTAGATAACCTGGGACGCGATGACCGCTTGAGCCTGCACGTGGACGATTGGGTGGAGATCGTGGACGACAACTCGACGTTGCAGGGCACGTACAGTCCGCTGTATCGAGTGACCGTGGTCGAGCCGGTGGACATGACCGTTACGCTCGACGTGCCCTCTGGCGTGACACTGCCGGCTTATAGCGAGCAGAGCACCACTCACCCGCTGCTTCGCCGATGGGATCAGCAGGAGACCGCCGACGTGCTACTGGACGAGGGCGCCATCGTCTTAACCGAAAGCGATGGCGAGGACGAGCCAAACTGGATTATGCTGGAAGATGGCGTGGAGATTCAATTCCCCAAACCCGCCGGGGGCGCGAGCAACGACTATCGTGCAGGCGACTATTGGCTGATCCCGGCGCGCACGGCCACTGCCGACGTCGAGTGGCCCGACCAAAAGAACGCCCAGGGCGGCGTGGATACCTATCCCAACGGCGACCCGATTCCAGCGGCTTTGCCGCCGCGCGGCGTCACGCATTACTTTGCGCCGCTCGCGTTCATCACAGTGGATACGAAAGGCGTCGTCAACCCAACCGATCTCAGGCGCACGTTCATCCAGCTTTGGTCATAGGAATGGAGATAAACCCAACCCCACTGTCTGCAGGTATATCACAAAAGGACAGACTGATCATACAGCCACATAATGGCAAGCCACCCAATGGCCGCCGCTGGCCGTCGCATTGCGCCACTCGGGCCGCGTCTCTCTGCAAATCGCCTGCGCGATGGGGCAGCGCGTGTGAAAGCGGCACCCGCTCGGCGGATTGATCGGGCTGGGCACGTCGCCTTGCAAGATGATGCGCCGACGTTTCTGTTCGACCACTGGATCGGGCACCGGCACTGCCGAAAGCAGCGCCTGCGTATAAGGGTGCAACGGATTGCCATACAGTTCATCGCGGCTCGCCAGCTCGACGATGACGCCCAGGTACATCACCGCCACACGGTTGCTGATGTGCCGCACCATCGAAAGGTCGTGCGCGATAAAGAGGTACGTCAGGTTGAACCGCGACTGCAAATCTTCCAACAGGTTGACGACCTGCGCCTGAATCGAAACGTCCAACGCGCTGATCGGCTCATCGCAAACGATGAACTCGGGGTTGAGCGCCAGTGCGCGCGCGATGCCGATGCGCTGCCGCTGGCCGCCGGAGAACTCGTGCGGGTAGCGGTTGGCGAACAGCGAGTTCAATCCAACGACCTTGAGCAAGTCCTGGACACGCTCTTCCACTGCTTTGCCGCGCGCCACACCGTGAATGATGAGCGGCTCGCCGATAATATCGCCCACCGTCATGCGCGGATTCAGGCTGGCGTAGGGGTCCTGAAAGATCATTTGCATCTTGCGGCGCATTCGGCGCAGCGACTCTTTTTTCATGGTCGTCAGGTCCGCCGTCTGGCTGTCTGCACCCGTGAACAACACCTGACCCGACGTAGCGTGATAGAGCTGCAAAATGGTGCGGCCTGTGGTGGACTTGCCGCAGCCGGACTCACCCACCAGCCCCAGCGTCTCACCCCGCCTGACATCAAAGGTGAGACCATCCACGGCCTTGACGCTGCTCACTTGCTTCATCAAGAGGATGCCTTGCTGAATCGGAAAATACTTTTTGAGGTCTACGACTTGAAGCAAAGTGTCGTTGTTCATTGTGGCCTCTCCTGACGAATATCTACCCAGCAAGCCTTTTTGTGGCCGGGGCCGACGAATTCAAGCGGCGCGTTTTCTTTCCAGCAGCGAGTCGTCGTGTACGCGCAACGCGGCGCAATCTGGGTGAGAAGAATGACAGGCGCCCAATTGCTGTCCTGGCGCATGCGGCGCAACACCTGGCGGCCATCCAGACAGGGCATCAGCACGTCCAGAACGACCAGGTCCGGGCTGAACTCGTGCACCAGCCGCAGAGCTGTCTCGCCTTCGTCGGCTATGCCGATGGAAAATCCGGCCCGCTTGAGGAAAGGGGCGAGGTTATCCGTGATGGCGGTTTCGTCGTCTACCAATAAAATGCGGCTGGTGCGTGTGCCTGTATCGAGAGCTAGATTTGTGTGCACGGTACGCCATCCGAAACTTGGGCTATCTTGCACAGTTCTTTAGGCGAAAATGGCTTGGAGATGTAACCCGCCTTCTTTGGCTCCATACAGCCGGTTCCAATGTCAGCATCGAGCAGCAGGCTTGGCCCCTCTCGAAACACGTACTCGCAGCTCACCAGGCTCAGGGGTGATTTCTCTGAGCGCTCGGTTTGCGGTCAGCGATTCCCACCAATGGCTCAACGTGTGCAGGATTTGAGAGGAGTTGGCCGCGCGGGTCAATCGTTCTCGGCACGCTTCCTCGGCCAACTGCTGATCGTGTTGTTGCGCCATGTAAGGCACGAACCAGGTTTCCATTTTGCTTTCTCTTTCCGTGTGGACGAGTCACCTTTTGGTCAGCGACGAGGCTGGCTTGTGCTTGACAACGCGGCAGGCGACAGAGACCCGACGCGCACCTGCGCCGGCGAACTTTTAATCGTCACGAGCTGCCCCAACCAGGTTAGGACGCGCGTCAGAACTGAAGGACGCCTGGTCTGCACGGCCAGCGCCTGTTCGACGAGCCGATCGTGCTGTGACTCGCGCCGGTAGTCATTGAAGCGTTCGCGAGACATCTCAACATCTTTGAGACTCAACATCTAACACCTCCTGGGGCCATGACTGCATTCAGAATAGCAGAGAATGTTAGCCCTGCATACCCATAAACATGTGATTTCGTATGTGGTTTTAATAGCACACGAGGGAAGGAGACCTGATGCGGTCAAAACAGTTCAGGGGTGAAGGCAAATTCCAATGAGCCCACAAATATGTGGTAGTGCATGTGGTTTTGGGGAATCGAGATGGATCGGTCAGAGCAACTTTAGTTGGCGTGCACGCGCCACAGCTTCCAGGCCGCTGTGTGCGTCGAGCTTTTGATAAATCTTTCTGATGTATGACTGGACGGTGCTCAACGAAATGACCAATTCTTTGGCAATGTCCTGGTACGACTTGGCCTCGGCCAGGAGCCGAAGGATTTGCAGCTCGCGCTCGCTCAACAACTGGGGCGCTGTCTTGGATTTTTGAGCGCCGAAAACGGCGAGCAATCGAGTGCAATACGCCGACTCGCTCACTGTTTTTGAGCGGCTCAGCCGTATCAGCAAAGCTGCTACCGGCGCGCCTTCGTCAATGATGGTACGCACATAGCCGCCCGGCTCCGCGAGGCCCAGTGCGCGTGCCAATATCGCCAGGGCCTGGTCGCTTTTGCCTTGCGCCTGCAACGCGATGCCTTGCAAGAGCATGATCTTGATCTCTTCATTGGCCCAGCCTGCTTTTGACGCAGTGGTTTCCAGCCGGGCCAGCAAGCTCATCGCCTCATCCAAATGTTGCCGCGAGGATTGTCGCACGCCTTGCGCGACCAGCACTCGCGCCAGGTTGATGTGATGCAGATCATAGTGGTAAGAGAGTTCACCGTCCACCGTCAGACCGCTCGCCTGCGCCCAACGAATAGCTGATCCTAGGTCGTTTTGACACAACCAGAATCGCACGCGGCAATCGTCCAGCCAGCATTGAACAAACGGATCAATGTTGACCCGCTGCACAATCTCGCCGGCTTTTTGGAGGGTGTCCGCTGCATCCGCCAGGTTCGCTTGCGCCAGTTGAAGGCGCGCGAGCGCCACATAGCCATCGGCCAGGACATCGGCTTGCCCCAACTGGAGACACAGGTCAACACCCTTGGTCAGGTGCTGGCTGGCTTTCTCCAGGTCATTCCACTCGCGCAGCACATCACCCAGCTTCACCAGCGAAAAGCCCGCTATGGGCATCAGCTTTCCGCCCAGCCACTTGGCCATTTCCAACGCTTGACGGTAGGTCTCGTATGCTTCGTGGAGCCGGGCTTGCTTGGTCAACTGCATACCCACGTAACAGCTTGCCGACACAGCCAGGGCTGCATGGCCGCCCTTCAAAGCGTTGGTCCGGGCCATCGTAAAGGCTTGCTGCGCGGCCACGACATCGCCTAATCCCCAATACGCCCCGCCCAGCGCGACGGCTGTCTCGGAGCGCATGTCGTCTCCTTCGGGCAAAAGCTCAAGCGCCCGGTGCGACATTTCCAAGACGCGTGGAATGTCCTGGGCAGTCAAAGCGTGATGCGAACGCACGGCGGCAATGTGGCCGAATAAATGACGCTGGTCTACTTCCGTGATCGTTTGACCTCGGCGCTCGATGGCCTGCTCTGCCATTTGCAGGTGTTCTTCCACCTGTTCTCGGCGGCCTGTCCAGTAGTGCGTCCATGCCCGATATACACACAGCCACGGGCGTGACTGCACCGATTCGACCGGCAGCGCTTCGATCCAGCCAGACAACGTGACCAGGTTGTGCACGCTCGTATGCCCGGCATGACTTTCAACCAGGTTCGCGGCTCGCTCCCAATCTTTGCCCGCAAGAGCGTGTGCAATGGCTTCCTCGGCGAATCCGGCGCTTTCATACCATGCGCTGGCCCGGCTGTGCAGTTGAGGCGCCAGGTCGGCTTGAGTCTGCATCAACCGGACGCGCAGCAGGTCGCCAAACAGGTGGTGATAACGGTACCACTGCCGCTCGTCGTCCAGCGGAACCAGAAACAGATTAGCCCGCTCCAACTCTTCTAAAGCAGCTTGCCCGTCCGTGCGCCCGGTGAGCGCGTTGCACAGCGGGCCGTTCATCCGATCGAGAATGGAGGTCTGCAACAGAAACGACCGCACCAGGTCGGACTGGCGGTTGAGCACCTCGTCGGTGAGATAATCTATGATGTAGCGATGACTGCCTTTAAAATCGCGAATGAAATTCGAGACGCCCTTGCTACCCTGCGCCGAAAGGGTCCCCTGCAAAGCAAGCACGGCCATTTGTATCCCGGCGATCCAACCCTCGGTGCGATCTTCCAGCGTGGCGATATCTTCCGGCGCCAGGCTTGATCCCATCGCCTGGTTGATGAACGCTGCGATTTCATCGAAGGTAAAGCGCAGGTCATCGGCGCGGATTTCGGCGAGTAGATCGCGCGTGCGCCAGAGAGCGAGCGGCAAGGGCGGCTCGGCGCGAGTGACGACGATCAAGTGCATCTGTGGCGGCGCGTTGTCGAGCAGGAAGGTTACAGCTTTGTGCACATCGGCGGCGTCAATCACGTGGTAATCGTCGAAGACAAGCATCAACTCGCCTGGCAGGGAAAGCAGATCGTCGAGCAATGCGGTCAGAATCGTCTCGATGGGCGGAGGTTGCGGGGAGCTGAGCAACGCGAGCGCCGTTTCGCCCACGTCAGGCGCAGTCATTTGCACAGCCGCAACTACATACCGGAGAAAACGCATCGGATCGTTGTCGCCCGAGTCTAGCGAAACCCAGCCCCGTTTGTAGGGGACAGTTTCCGATTCCAAGTTGATGAGCCACTCACTCAGCAGCGTAGTCTTGCCAAAACCCGCCGGGGCAGAATTCAGCGTCAAGGGATGCGTCAGGCTCTCATTCAGTCTTGACGTCAGCCGCTGGCGAGCCACCAGGTTGTGGCACACAAGCGGGATGTAGAGTTTGGTCCGCAGGGGCAAGTCGCTTCGAGCGATGCTGTTCGAGCGGTTTGAGGTTGGTCGCGCTCCAGGCATGAACTGCTCCGACGACCCGCATGGCTATAGATATGTCGCCGCCACTAATTATATCATTGAACGGTCGCTTCCGTTCGAGGGTTGGCTTGTAGTTTACGAGGACGACAATCGCAACCGATCAAACTGCACAGAATATTCGCGGCCTGCAGGTTCAAGCGGTGCTTGCGTTCGGGCGTCCAACTCGCGGCGGAACTGTGTTTCATACAACCGCGCATACAACCCGCTTTGGGCCAAGAGTTCGGCGTGAGTGCCCTTCTCGACAATCTGTCCCCGATCCATGACCAGGATCAAATCGGCGGCCAGGATCGTGCTCAGACGATGGGCAATGACGATGCTGGTGCGTCCGGCCATGACCCGCTTGAGCGCTTCCTGGATCAGCGCTTCGGACTCGCTGTCCAGCGAGCTGGTCGCCTCGTCCAAGACCAGAATGCGTGGGTCTTTCAAGATCACCCGCGCCAGCGCCAGGCGCTGTTTCTCTCCTCCGCTCAAGCGATAGCCTCGCTCGCCGACGATGGTATCATAGCGGTCGGGCAAAGCCATCACAAAGTCGTGGATGTTGGCCACGCGGGCGGCGGCTTCAATCTCTTCCTGCGTGGCCGTGAGCCGAGCATACGACAAATTCGTGCGAATAGTATCGTGGAAGAGGTGGGTCTCTTGCGTGACCATGCCAATCTGCGCCGTGAGCGAGGCGAGCGTGACATCACGCAAGTCATGGCCGTCAATCAAGACACGACCAGCCGTCGGATCATACAGGCGCGGGATGAGATACGTGAGAGTCGTCTTGCCCGCGCCGCTCGGTCCGACGAGCGCAACCAATTGACCAGGCTCGACTTGGAAAGAGATATGTTCCAACGCCTGCTCGCGGGCCTGGGTAGGCAAGGGCCAAGTGTTGCCATTGCCGTCTCGCCGACGTTCGGCTTGATCGCCCGAAAGCACTGCCGCCACGTCCTGCATTTGGCCGTAGCGGTGTACATCGCTGAGCAGCATATTCTCATCCACTGTGTATCGGAAGCTGACATCGTCAAACTCTAGCGCGCCGCGCGCATTCTGCAGGACATGGGCGTCTGGTTTCTGAGCGATCTCGATCGGCAAATCCAAGACTTCAAAGACTCGCTCGAAACTGACTACGGAAAGTGGCAAAATCAACTGGCGCATTGGCGAGGCCCTGCAAAGCGCCATACAGGCTGCCCAGATACGCGCCAAAAGCGATGATGGTGCCAACGGTAAACGCGCTTTGAATGACCAGGTACCCCCCTAACCCATAAACCAGCGCCGTGCCCACTGCGCTGAGTAAACCCATGATGACGAAAAAGAGTGTTCCCATCACCGCCCGCTGGATGCCGCTGTCTCGCACACGCGCGGCGTGCCCGTCGAAGCGAGTCACTTCGTCGCCGGTGCGTCCAAATAGCTTGACGAGCAGCGTCCCGCTAATGTTGAGCGTCTCATTCATCATGGCGTTCATATGCGCGTTGAGATCTAACTGGAGACGAGCGATCTCGCGCAAGCGTGCTCCCAGGCGGCGTGCGGCAACGACAAAGAGCGGCAAGATGACGATGCTGAGGAGCGTCAGCCGCCACTCGAGCGTGAGCATCACGGCAAGCAGGACAATAGCTTGAATCAAGTTGGTGATGATGTTGACCAGCGTATTGCTGATAGCGTTCTGCGCGCCGACGACATCGTTGTTGAGGCGACTCATCAACTCGCCGACCTTGGTGTGGGTAAAGAAGCGCAGCGACATCCGTTGCAGATGAGCATACAACGCCACACGCAGGTTGTAGATCACCCCTTCGCCCACCAGGGCGTTGAGCCGTCGCTGCCACACGTTGAGCGCGCCGGTCAAAGCTGGGATTAGGAGCAAGGCGAGGGCCAGCGCCATCAGGCGCGGCAGATTGCGCGCCGGCAGGGTCCGGTCAATCAGGTCGCGCAAGATGAGGGGCGTCAACAAAGACAAGCCGGTAGTGACTAGGATCATGGACAACATGCCGACGATTTGCCAACGGTAGGGACGCGCATAGCCCAGGACGCGCCGCAGCAAGCCCCACGTGAGTTGCGGTTTTTCATCGGGCAGGCGCAGATAGCCGTGCCATCCAACTCCATGTATCATCATCACACTCCATTATCGGACTCGAACATAGGACGCAAAACCCGCATCGCCTGCACCACAATGGCCTGGTCTTGAGTAGAGAGTGCGGCCAGCTTGTGGGCCAGGGCTGCCTGTGCAGCGCCATGCGCCGCCTCCAGTACGGACTGGCCGCGCGCCGTCAGCGTCAGGGTGAGACGGCGGCGGTCAGCGGCATGCGTGTTGCGCAGGATCAGCTTGCGCTCCACCAGCCCATCCACCAGCAGCGACGTGGAAGGCAGCGTCAGGCCCATGTGCTCGGCGACTTTTGAGAGCGAGGCGCCAGCCTGACGGTTCAGGAAAGTCAAGGTGCGGAATTGCGGCACGGAGAGGTCAGCAGCGCGGTGACGGCGCATCTCGGCGCGTACGGTGCGCATCACCAGCGGCGCAGTCTCCAACACCTCTCGCACGCACTCTTCCAACGAAATGGATGACATAGGTTTGATTTCCTAATAGTTTGATAACCAGGGAACGGTCACGGTGACGCCCTGACGATCCGAGTGCGGCGACATGACCCGGCACGCGCCTGCCCACGTGTGCCGGGAGGTGCGAGCTAGAGACCCTTCGCCTGCCGGTAGCAGGCTCAGGGTGACAGAGATGTTGAAATGGCCTTGCTTTGTAACGGGGACCCTACGCCGGCAAGACAACACGCACACTTGTCCGCTGGCCTGGCACACTTTCGATGGACAACTCACCGCCATGTAATTCGGTCAATCGCTTGACAATCGCCAAGCCCAAGCCCTGGCCTTGTTGTTCGTGCTGCTCGCGGTCGAACTGCATATACGCGCCTACGCGGGCAATTTGCTCCGTCGTCATGCCGCGTCCCTGATCTATCACCGACAGGGTAACGATGCGCACATCATCTGTGCGGCAGCTCACATGCACCGGCGTTCCGACGTGAGAGTATTTGAAAGCATTGTCGAGCAGTTCCTCAGCTATCTTGATCAGATGTCTCTGTTCCATGCGAACAATACCTGTGCCCAGTTCGAGGTGCAAATCGGCGGCCCGCCCTGCTCGTTGAGCGGCGCGGAGCGCAACGTCGGCTATCGCGGCGGAGGCCTCGCTGGTGCCATAGCCGCGCAGCAGGTCAGCTTGGGCCGGGTCTCTAGCAGCCAATTCAAGTCGCGTGTACAGCAGAAAGTTCTTGATCAGCCGGTGAAGGCGTTCGGCTGAAGAGTGGATTCGTTCTGCAATTTCTGGGACTTCGCCCGGTTCCAACTTGTCCGAGTGACGGACGAGGATTTCTGAAGCTGCCGTAATCACCGTCAGAGGAGTGAGAAACTCGTGCGGCAGCGACGCGGCGATGTTGCTGCGAAGCTCCTCCAGCTCCTTATCAAAGTGCGCGCGCGCCTGGGCGCGTTTTTCCAGTCGCGTCGCTATCGCCTCTAACAGCTCCTTGTGCGTGAACGGCTTGGTGAGATAGTCATCTGCGCCCAGGCTCATGCCTTGCCGCACTTGAGACCTGTCGGACTTGGCCGTAAGAAAGATGAAGGGGATAGCCGCGGTGAGCGCATTTTGGCGCAACGCGGACAACACGCCATATCCATCCAGCTCGGGCAAGACAATGTCGCACACAACCAGGTCTGGCACGTATTCGCGAGCCAGTTGCACACCGGCCAAACCGTTCGCGGCGCCCATGACGGAAAAGCTCTCGGCATCGAGCAGTTCGAGCAAATTGGCGCGCACAAACTCTTCGTCTTCAATGACGAGAATCTTGGTCATATTTCTCCTGTGCAGACAGATCAGGGCCAGCTGATGGCGTGCTCCATGACCGTGGCGCGTTTCAGCGACAAGACGAGGCTCGCCGTGGTCCGCTGTCCAGGCTCGCTTTCAATACGCAACTCACCACCTTGCAATTCGGCCACGCGCCTGGCAATGGTCAGTCCCAGTCCCGGTCCTTGCTGCTCGTAACGCTTCCGGTCAAACTGCAGATAAGCGCCGATGTCGGCAATCTGTTGAGCCGTCATTCCGCGTCCGCGATCGTGAACGGATAGAATATAATAGTCGCCATCTGAATGGCCTGTGACGTGCACCGGCGTTTTGGGCTGAGAGAACTTGAACGCATTAGATAGCAACTCTCGTACCGCTTTCTCGAGATACGTCCCAGGCATCTGGAGGGTAACCTCTTGGAGGTCGAAACTCAAGTCGCCTTCACGTTGAGCTTTTTGCGCCTGTTGGGCGGCGACATCCATCACGGCCGGCCGCACCGGGCACGTCTCGGCACCCAACATGGCTTCTGCATACGCAGGATCACGGACGGCGACCTCCAATTCCGCATACAACGCAAAGTCCAAAACCAGATCGTACAAGCGCTGGGCTGCAACGTACAGCCTCCCCACCATTTCGTGAATCTCCTCTGGCTGCAATGAAGCATAGTCTTCATACAAAATCTCGGTATAGCCAAGGATACCTGTGAGAGGAGTGCGCAGTTCATGCGGCAGCGCCAGAGCAATGCTGCCACGCAACTCGTCGAGCTTGGCCTGAACCTTGTAAGTTATGGCAGCTTGCTTGACCAGGCGCGTAGACAGAGCTTTGAGCAAGTCTCCACGCGTGAACGGCTTGATGAGATAATCGTCGGCGCCCAGGTTCATTCCCTGTCGCACATCAGAGTGGTCCCCTCTGGCCGTAAGAAATATGAAAGGAAGCGTGGCTGTGGCAGCGTCCTGGCGCAGAGCGTCCAAGACCCCATAGCCATCTAGCCCGGGCATCATGATATCACACAAGATCACATCTGGCAGATGCTCGCGCGCCAGGCGCACCCCTGCCTGGCCGTCGGCGGCTGACAGGACTTGAAAGCCTTCGGCGTCCAGCAGTTCGACCAGATTGGCCCGAACCGCTTCTTCATCTTCAATGACCAAAATCTTGTGCATGGTTCTCCTCGTGGACGCAGTCGCCTCAGAGCAAATAGCATGATCGAACGCCACCTGGTTCCTTATGGTGTTGACGGCCCAGTTGCCAGAGTGAAGGTAAAAGCTGTACCGCGGCCCGGCACACTTTCTACCCAGATACGTTCCCCATGCGCTTCGACGGCCAGTTTGCAGAAAGCCAGCCCCAACCCGCTGCCGCGTTCCAGTTGACCGCCGCTGACAAACTTTTGAAACAGACGCGATTGGATCTCGGGTGGAATGCCGGAGCCGGTGTCACTGACCTGTACGGCAAGTCTCGCAGGTTGCGTTTGCGTTTCGCATTTCGCCGCCACACTGATCGTTCCTTCAGCCGGCGTAAACTTGATGGCATTGCCGACGAGATTCTGCAACACGCGCGTGATCAGGTTCCGGTCGGCCCACACCGGGGCCAAGTCCGGCGCAACATGGTTTTCCAAATGTATGCTTTTGTCGCTTGCCAGCGCGGACTGCGCCTCGAGCACTTCGGAGACGAGATCGGCCAGGCCAAATGCTCTCCACTCGATGGGCATCCGCCCGCTTTCCAGGCAGCTCACGTCCAGGATCGCGTTGACCAGCCCCAGCATCCGGTGCGTGCTGTGCTGCGCGATCTGCAACGCCTCACGTTGGTCAGGTGTGACATCGCCCAACAGTCCATCCAAGGTCATCTCCAAGGCGCCAGAAATGCTGCCCAGCGGGTTGCGCAAGTCGTGCACCATTGTGTGCGTCATGTCCTCGCGTAGGCGTTCCACTAGTCGTTCGTCCGTCACGTCGTACAGCACGACTAATCGGCCCTGTGACACGGTTCCGGTTAACACGGGCAGGCTGTTCCAACGAATCGTACGCGGAGGCACCTCAATTTCACCCCCACCGACAAGGGTATTGTCTTGGCGAATCCGGCGCGCCACGGCGATGGCGGCGCGTAGAGCGTTTGGCGCAACGATGCGTAATATAGGCCACACGTCTGCGAGCGAGTGCCCCAGCCACTCTTGAGGTTGGCCGGGCAGACGCAGCAGCGTGAGCGCGGGCGCGTTCAGGATCAACACACGTCCATTCGTTCCAATGAAAACAATGCCATCCCGACTCGAGTTGATCAAAGCCCGTGAGCGGCTGTGTCCGTCCAGCGTGGACTGGAACAACCTGGCGTTGGCGATGGCTCCGGCAATCTGCTGGCCGATGGCGCCCAGCAACGCCAGATCATACGCCGAAGACGAACGCGGCTCTCGAGCCAGCAGACTCATCACGCCCAATGAGCGGCCCTGATGCAGCAACGGGATGCCGGCGTAGGCGCGAAAGCCCAGGCTGATCATCTGGCTTGTGGCTTCGCCAACCTCAGGCGGTATCTCTTGCTGGCTATCACGGATGACCAGGCTCTCGCGATGTTGATGCACGTAAGTGGTCAGGGTGTCTAGCATCCCGCCGCGTCGAAAGCGTTCGATCAAGTCGGCGGTCAGTCCGCGCACAGCAGCGATCTTCAGATCGCCCATGTCGTGTGATGGCTGGAATTCATCCGATTCAACCAGGGCAATCAGCCCGGCTCCAAATCTGAGCAAGGTAGTCACAGACGATAGAGCCTGTTCCAGAACTTCTTCCAAAGCCAGCGAACGGCTGGTCGTACGAGTGATGGCATACAGCGCGCCCATGTCGGCGGCGTGCTGCTGTGTTTGTGCATATAGATGGGCATTGTCGAGTGCCAGGGCGATGGCATCGGCCAACGATTCGGCCAACACGATGTCGTCTGGAGTAAAAGCCGACCGCTGATCTCTATCTACGGTGAGCACACCCGAGATGGCGTCGGCGCGCCGAAAGGGAATGACCAGTTCGCTGCGTATGTTCGGATGTCCGGCGATATAGTCCGGGTCAGACTGTACGTCCGGCACAGACTGGGTTTGCCCGATTTTGAAGGCTCGCCCAACGATGCCCTGCCTGATCGGATAGGTCATGCCTTCGGCCAGGAGCAGATAACCAGTGGCGGCGGACACACTCCAGTGCGTACGCTCTGCATTGGGGATGATGATAGCGGCGTGCGGCCAACCGGCAATTTGCACAATCGCCTCAACGGCCAACTTGGCGGCCGTGTGCGGATCGTGCAGACCGCTCACCGTCCGCAGCACCTGATACAGCGTGATTTGCCTTTCCGCCATGCGACGCTGCTCTTCAAACATTTCGGCGTTGCGCACCGCCAGCGCGATCTCGTCCGCCGCCGCCTGCATCAAGCGCAAGTGTTGCGCGTTGAACCGCTCAGGCTGAGGATGGACGAGAGTCAGAACACCCCGCAGCGCAGTTCCACTCAGGACAGGCACCGCCAAAGCCGAACGGAAATGGTAGCGACTGTCAGGCAACATCAACCAGCGCTCGTCATTCAGCGTATCGGCGATCAACGCAGCTTGGCGATGTCGCGCCACCCATCCGGCCAGGCCCCGTTCCATGACGGTCGCGGTATAGGTCTCGCACTGTTCCGCACTGGCCGGGCCAGACGGCAGAATACTGTGTGTTACTTTGCCTGCGCTATCTAGCAGATTCAAGTCGCCATAGGCGGCGCCAGTGAGCGACATGGCGATATCCAGCGCGTTTTGCAGCGTGGCCTGCAAGGTGGGCTGTTCGGTGGTCGCGCGCGCAACGGCGACCAAGTGTTCAAACAATTGTTCCTGAGCACGCAGCCCGGCTTCTTCCTTTTTTCGTGCGGTGATGTCACGCATGATGAGCAGGACCCGCTCTCGGCCATACGCGGCCAGGCGAGACTCAAAATAGCGCGCTTCACCGGCGACGAACAGAGGATGCTCCAGCGTCTCGACCTGGCCAGTTTGCACCACGCGCGCCAGGCTCGCCGCCAGCCGTTCGGCTAGGTCGCCCGGCGTCACATCACGAACATTTTTGCCGAGAAATTGCTCGGGCTGCATTGACGCCCAGTCGGGATGAGTCGCATTGCAATCGAGATAGACGCCCTCGCGGCTCAAGACAAACAGCAGGTCCGGGATGGCGTCCAGCATAACGCGCCAACGTTCTGCATCGGCTGTCGCCGACGTTGTCAGTTGACCGAATTGATCCGACATATTCATCCAACTCCCTCTGGCCGTCTGAAGGGACAAGCCGACATAGGTTAGGTTCCATTCTCCATCGGCAGCGTGACGGTGAACATAGTACCCTGGCCGACCTGGCTGGCAAATGCAATTGTTCCTCCATGCGCGTCTACCGATTTCTTGACGATGGCCAACCCCAGCCCGGTGCCGGAAATGTTGCCGACATTCTTGGCGCGGTGAAATGCCTCAAAGAGCCTGGCTTGATCCGTTTCTGGAATACCGATGCCGTGATCCCGCACCTGGAAAATGGCCCGGCCCGCCTGGCAGGCAAGTTCCAATTGCACCGCGCCGCCGTCGGGCGAATACTTGATCGCGTTCGAAAGCAAATTGGTGAGAATGTGACGCAGCAGTTTCTCGTCCAGGTTCGCCTGGGCGCATTCAACCTGGCTAACCAGCTCAAGCACGTGTTTCGGCCCGGCGCCCAGTTGCATTTCCTCGATCAGCTCCCGGCAGAACTCGACCAGGTCGAGCGGCGCAGGATTAAACTCCATCCGGCCAGCTTCCACCCGCCCCAGGATGAGGACGTCGTCCAACAAACGCGTCATGTTCAGTACCGACGCTTTGATGCGCTGGAGGTGCGTCAATTTCCTTTCCTCCGTCCAGCGCGCGCCATAGACCTGCAGCATCTCGGTCGAAGACAAGATAGTCGTGAGCGGCGTGCGGAACTCGTGAGACGCCATCGAGATAAAGCGCGACTTGAGCTCGCTCAGCTCCTTTTCCTGTTCCAGCGCGCGGCGAACTTCTGCCTCGGCTCGTTTGCGGAAACTGATGTCGCGCTGGACGCCGACGAAACCCACGATCTGGTCGGCGCTGTCGGGATGGGGGATGGGCGCGATGGTCAGGCCGGCATCATAGAGTGCGCCGTCTTTGCGTCGGTTGACGATTTCGCCGCGCCAGGTCTGGCCCTGCAAGATCGCGCCCCACATCTCCTGATAGACCGCCTGCGGCGTCTGCCCGCTCTGCCACAGGCGCGGATTGTTACCCAGCGCTTCCTGGACGTTAAAGCCGGTCAAGATCTGAGCGGAGGCATTGACGTACTCGACGCTGCCGCTCAAATCGGCGACGATGACGCCCTCGCCCAACGCGTCGAGGATGGCCTGGGTGCGCGCCTGCTGGCGGCGAATCTCGGCGGTGCGTTCCTGCACGCGCTGCTCCAGCGTAGCCGTGTACGCGGCCACCTCGGCGTCCAGGCGCGACTTTTCAAAGATGGTAGCAAGCTGGCTGGCGAGCGCCGTCAACACGCGCAGGTCGTCGCCCGAATACGAGTTCGGCCAGGGACATTCGACATTGATGACGCCGATGGCGCGCTCGCCCACCAGAAGCGGGGCGACCATCTCGGAGCGCGCGCCGGTCATCCCGACAATATAGCGCGGGTCAAGCGTCACGTCGCCCACACGCACCGGCTGCCGTTCACGCGCCGCCCAGCCCGTGATACCCTGGTTCAGGGGGACCTGAAAATCTGCGATGAGTTCAGGCGAGACGCCCTGGCTGGCGGGATGCAGGCGCAGCACCTGGCCCGTGTCGTCGAGGAACAAAAAGCTCACGTTCGAATCCGGCCACAAACGACACATGCCGTCCACGGCGCGCGAGACGGCTTCGTCGAAAGGCCGACCGGCTGCGCCAATCAGCGCCACCTGGGATACAATAGCCATCTCGTCCAGCCGGCGGCGCGTGTCTTCAAACAGCCGCGCATTTTCCAGCGCAATCGCCACCTGATTCACCAGCGCCTGCAACAACTCGGCATCCATGTCGTCAAAGGCGTTCAGCTGCGGGCTTTGCAGGTCGAGGTTCGCCAGCACCTGTCCGCTGCGCAAGATGGGCACGACCAGCTCCGAGCGCGTTTCGGGGATGAGCGCAAAATAATCCGGGTCGGCGCGCACGTCGGGCAGATAGACGGTTTGCCGCGTCCGATAGGCGCGGCCATTCAGGCCCCGGTCGAGCGGCAAAAAGATACTGCGCGCCCGCTCGGCCTGGTCGGGGGTATAGCCCCGCAGCGAGCAGCGGTCAAAGCGCTCCAGATCCGTCCGCGCGATGATGGCCGAGCCGTGCGTGGCGCGCGTGGCGCGCATCGCCTCATCCGTCAGGCGATCCAGAATCGCTGCGGCGTCCAGCGTCGAGTTGATCGCCTGACCGACGCCGAACAGCATCTCGAAGCGCTGCCGCGCGCGACGCTCTGTTTCAAAGAGCCGCGCGTTTTCGAGGGCAACCGCGGCTTGTGAGGCGACCGAGGTCAGCAGTTGAATATCGTCCTGGTCGAACGTGCCGTCTCGTTTGTTGATCAACTCGATCACGCCGATGACGCGATCGCGGGCGACCAGCGGCACGCTCACCACATTGCGCGTGGCAAAGCCGGTCGTCGCATCTATCTGCTCGTAAAAGCGCAGGTCGGAGGCCGCGTCCTCGACGACGAGCGGTTGCCGGTGCTCCGCCACCCAGCCGGCGACTCCCTGACCCACTTTGACCCGCATCCCAATGACAGGCCAGCCGGCCAAGCCGGCGGCCTTGCGAAAGACCAAGTCGCCCGTGTCCGCATCCACAAGCGCCACCGAACACGCTTCGACATTGGTGGCGCGCGTGACGCCGTCCAGCAAGATGCCCAGGCTGCGATCCAGGTCAAGGGTGGAGGTGATGGCCTGGCCGATTTCGTTCAGGGTGGCCAGGTGCAAGGCGTGGCGCTGGATGTCTTCTTCGACCCGCTTGCGTTCGGTGATGTCGGTCAGCAACGCCAGCAAGTGTGGTTCATCTTGATATTGGAAGGGGACAAAATGACAGTCGAACCAGACGTGTTTGCCAAATGTGGAGACAGTGTGGGTCTCTAGTCTCTGCTCGTGCCCTGTAGTAAGCGCCGCCCTCGCCGCCGCGAGCATCCCCGATTGCTGCCAGGAGGGAAGTTGGAAAACATTCTGCGCTAGGATCTGTTCCAAAGTTCCTCCCACCGTTTCGGCAATGGCGGGATTCGCTGAGACTACCTGACCGGAAGCGTTGCACGTGACAATGCCGACTGGCGAGGACTCGATGATGGTGTGGTTGTACCTCAGCGCATCCGTAACCTGCTGCTCCGCGTACTTGCGCGGGGTAATGTCCTCGGCGGTGCCTCCGTAATAGAGTATCCTACCATCGGCGTCACGAACCGCCCGCGCGTTCTCTGAGACCCAGAGCGTGCCGCCGTCCTTGCGGCGCATCTGGAGCTCAAACCCGGATGCGCTTCCCTGCTCTGCCATCAAACGCATGAACTCGGCGCCGCGGGGCGCTTCCATGTACACTTGTCGAGCGATGTCGGTGACTGTCGCGATCATTTCCTCCGGCGATGCATAGCCCAACATACGCGCGAACGCGGGATTGACCGTGATGAAACGTCCCTCGAGGGTGCTCTGGAAAATGCCCTCTGTCGCGTTTTCAAAAATATCGCGGTAACGCTTTTCGCTCTCGCGCAGCGCCGTCTCCATCTGCTTGCGCTCGGTGATGTCAGTGGTGAAGCCCACCATGCGAACGGGATTCCCGGTCTCGTCCCAAAGCGCCTGCCCTCGGGCACGGAACCAACGATACCCGCCCGATTTGGTGCGGTGTCGTTCTTCCACATCGTAGGGCACCCGATCCTTCAGGTGAGCTTCAATCGCTGCCGCCACACGCTCCTTGTCGGCCGGATGCAAAAGTGAATCAAACGTATCAAAGTCAATGTCGAGTTCATCCTCGGCATACCCCAACAACTCTTTCAGATGCGGAGACCAATAGAGTGTGCCGTTCTTGATGTCCCAGTCCCATACCCCATCATTCGAACCTTGCACGGCCAAGGCAAACCGCTCTTCGCTGACTCGGAGTGCCGCCTCCGCTCGCTTGCGCTCGGTGATATCTACATACATGGCGCGTGTGCCAATGGCCCGACCCTCGCGGTCAATTTCGGGCAGTGCTTTGAGCAGCATCTCGACGATGTGTCCGTCACGGGCCACCAATTGACGTTCCTCGATGACAAACGGGCCGACTAACGCATGCGCGTAACCGCCGCCTTCTAATAGCATTGCGCGCGACTGTGGCGTATACAGATCGGCCAACGGTCGTCCGACGAGTTCGGCCTGCGCATATCCCAACATGCTCCAAAATGATTGGTTGCAATCTGTGATGATGGGAACGCCGCCTTGGTTGCTCGTGATCACGTACATCAGGGGCGCTTCTTCGAACAGGTTCCGGTAGCGCGCTTCGGCCTGTTGGATCGCTTCCTCCGCCCGCTTGCGCTCGGTGATGTCGCGGAAGATGGCATAGAGAACCGCGCGGCCAGCCAACTCAACCATCTGGACTGTAACGAAGACGTCTCTGATTTCGCCCCCCTTGGTGCGGTGCTTGGTTTCAAAGTCGTCTCGCCCTTCGCGGCGGATTTTCTCGATGTGCTGCTTCGTTTCTCCAGGTTTTTCGACTGCTTCGTAATCGGGAATTCGCAGTCTGGCGAACTCATCCCGTGTATACCCCAGTTGGCGATGTGCTGCATTGTTAAACTCGATGACCTGAGCAGTTTCAGGATCAATAATCAGAATGCCATCGGCCGACTGTTCAAAGAATGTGCGGTAGCGCAGTTCCGCCTCTCGTAGCGACTCCTCCATCCGCTTGCGCTCGGTAATATCGCGCACAATCGCCTGCAAATAGAACCGTTCACTGATCTCGACTCGACTCAGGCTGACCTCGGCATCAAAGAGGGCGCCGTCCATCCGACGATGTTTCCATTCAAAGAACTGGGCTACTCCGCTGAGAGCGACCGCTATCTTTTCCAGCGCGCTGTCCTTCGACGGGCGACCGTCAGGCTGTACAGGCGGCGAGAACACCTCGTAGGGTGGCTGCCCAATCACGGACGACTGGTCTCCGCCAAACAATCTCAACGCGGGCAAGTTGCAGTCAATGAAGCGGTCATCGTCCATGATAAAAATGGCGTCCCGCGCGGATTCAAAGAGCGCCCGATAGCGCGTCTCACTCTCACGCAGCGCCGCTTCCACTCGTTGGCGCTCCCGCCGCGTTTGCGCCTCTCGAATCTCCCGCTCCACGGCCGGCGCCAGGCGCATCAGCTTGTCCTTCAGCAAATAGTCGTGCGCGCCGGCCTTCATCATCGCCACGGCGGTATCTTCGCCGATCGTGCCGGACACGACGATAAAGGGAATATCCAGGCCGGTCCCTTGCAGGAGCGCCAATGCGGCCGGCGCGTCAAACTGTGGCAGGCGATAGTCGCAAATCACCACGTCCCACGCCTGCCGCTCCAGCGCCGCCCGCATCTCATCGGCGGTTTCCACCCGCTCGTCGCGGACGTCATAGCCCGCCCTGCGCAGCAGACGGACCACCATCGCGGCGTCGCTTTCGGAATCTTCGACG
>Ga0315268_10001079_pt1 | contig 31672 bp, 35 predicted proteins | sample C1_top_MG_FD_204535 | JGI IMG/M metagenome (GOLD analysis project Ga0315268, IMG submission 204535) | Sediment microbial communities from Yellowstone Lake, YNP, Wyoming, USA - C1_top | ecosystem: Environmental > Aquatic > Freshwater > Lake > Sediment | place: USA: Wyoming | collected 2017-08-01
ATCAATTCCACCATTTCCGTAGACACACCATTCCGAGCCAGAGTCGTTGTCTTCATACGCAGCACCCTCACCTTTACAAGATGAAGACATTATAAACGGTAGTTTAGTAATTTCCAAATCCCTAAGTAGCTGTCTCAACTTTTGTTCTTCAGAAATTTTTGACATTTGTAACACCAATTAAAAAAGCTAAAATTTTGGTTAAACGCAACATGCCATCAATCAAATTATTTACTTATCATTCGCTGCGACTTGATTTGTTAAATCATCAAATCATGCTTTCGATAACAACTTAAGTGCTTGTCTAATACCGTCAGACACGCCCGCATCAGCGGGTAATTGTTTGCTTGCCCAGTCCGCTTCTTTTTCGTTGTAACCCAATGCCAGCAAGGCATTGACAATGTCAGCGCTGTGCGTGGAAATCGTTCCTTTGGCCGCACTGGACGGCAGTGAAGTAAACTTGCCTTGCAGCTCAAGCAACAGACGTTCTGCGGTTTTCTTTCCCACCCCAGGTATCTTGGTCAAACGCCCAACTTCCTTGTTCACCACGGCAGCAGCAAGATCGGCCAGGCTCAATCCGGACAGCACCGATAGCGCCAGCTTCGGCCCCACGCCGCTTATTTTCAGCAGCTGGCGAAACGCTGCCCGCTCATCGTGCGTAGCAAATCCATACAGCAGTTGCGCGTCTTCGCGCACCACCATATACGTGTGTAACATCACTACTTCATTCAGTCCGGGCAGGTTATAAAACGTGCTCATCGGCACATCCACCTCATAGCCCACGCCCTGCACATCCAGCAGAATTTGCGGCGGATTTTTTTCCAGCAAAATACCTGTCAAGCGACCAATCATTATTTTTGCGTCCTCACACTAGCGGGCATGGTAAGTAACCACCCCTGATAATAAAATTCGCCTTGCCCATCCCCTCTCCTCAATCCTCTCCCGTAAACGGGAGAGGAGGCGAACGAATCGCTGCGCGGGTTTCAAATCAACCTGCCATTCTTAACCCGAAAACCCCGTGTGGACAGTTTGCCGAGGCCTGTGCCGCCATGCGCATGGCATATCGCGCAGGCCAGCGCATCTGCCGCGTCGGCGCCGGGTTTGCCATCCAGTGCCAGCAGGCGCTGCACCATGTCCTGCACCTGTACTTTGTCTGCGTGACCATTGCCGACTACCGACTGCTTCACCTGCAATGCGGTGTATTCCGCCACATCCAGATTCGCCAGCACCGCAGCGCATATCGCCGCGCCGCGCGCTTGCCCGAGCAACAAGGTGGACTGGGGATTGACGTTGACGAATACCTTCTCCACCGCCACCTGTTGCGGCTGATAACTGGCAATCACTTCGCCCAGCGATTCCAGGATGACTTTCAAGCGCGGCGGCAAATCACCTGTTGGGGTCTTGATACAGCCACTGGCCACATAACTGAGCTTCTGCCCGGCTATATCTACCACGCCAAAACCCGTCACTCTCAAACCCGGATCAATGCCTAAAATTCTTATTGACATAATTGACACCGCAAACTGAAAAGCGGGTGACGGGTTTCAGTGCAGACTAACTTGCGCATGCAAGTTATGTCGGAGCTAAAACCTGTAATACGCAGGCCGGGATCAATCCCCAGAATGCAGATCGATCCCGGTTTATTCATTACTATACAAACAGATAGCAGCAGCGCTTGGCAATTCGATCCTTTATTCCTCTATCACCGCATTGGTATAAACCTCTTGCACGTCATCGAGGTCTTCCAGTGCATCCAGCAATTTTTGCATGCGCACCGCATCATCTCCGGCAAAGACCACCTCGGTCGCCGGTTTCATCACCACCTCGGCCATTTCCGGCTTGAAACCGGCAGCTTCCAGCCGCTGCTTCACGTCCGCAAAGTCATGCGGCCCGGTCACCACTTCAATGCTGCCGTCGTCGTTGCTCACCACATCTTCGGCGCCGGCATCCAGCGCCACTTCCATCAGCGCATCTTCGTCGGTGCCGGGGGCGAAAAACATCTGCCCGCAATGCTTGAACAAAAAGGAAACGGAGCCATCGGTGCCCAGGTTGCCGCCATATTTGGTGAACGCGTGCCGCACATCCGCCACGGTGCGTGTTTTGTTGTCCGTCATGCAATCCACAATCACCGCCGCGCCGTTAATACCGTAGCCTTCATAGCGCAACTCCACGTAATTCACGCCCTCCAGTTCGCCGCTGCCACGCTTGATCGCGCGCTCCACGTTGTCTTTTGGCATGTTTTGCGCGTAGGCCTTTTCCATCGCCAGCCGCAGCCGCGGGTTGCCCGCAGGATCGCTGTCGCCAAGACGCGCAGCTACAGTTATCTCCTTGATTAATCTGGTAAATATTTTACCGCGTTTGGCATCCTGCTTGCCTTTGCGGTGCTGTATATTTGCCCACTTGCTATGACCTGCCATGACACTCTCCGTTTTAATCCGCGGCTATCGCCGGCGGATTTATATGTAGAACAATAGCGAATACTAACATTTTAGGCGTGCAAGCCAAAGTTATAAGCAAACTGTCTATGCAAGCACGCATAATTGTTAACGCCTCTCGGTTATAATTGCATATTATTTTATATCCCGATCAATTCCTGCCCTGGTCTAATCGACACAGCAAGATTAAGGCAGTACCACACGATGAATATTTTTTACGAAGAAGACGGCGGCTTTAAAGTCGGCAGCATCATGACCGACAATGACACCTCGTTGCAGGTGGAAAGCACCCATGGCAAACGCAGCAAGATCAAAGCCTCCAATGTATTGATACGCTTTGCGCAACCCGCGCTGGGCGAATTTATCGCGCAGGCGGAACATATTGCTGCCGAAATCGAGGTGGAATTCCTGTGGGAATCCTGTCCGCCCGAAGAATTCGGCTTTGATGCGCTTGCCACCGAATATTTCGGCCACGCTCCCACTCCGGTGGAAGCGGCAGGAATCCTTATTCGCCTGCATTCGTCGCCGATGTATTTTTACAAAAAGGGCAAAGGACATTACAAGGCAGCCCCTGCAGAAGCACTGAAATCGGCACTCGCCAGCACCGAGAAGAAGCGGCTACAGGCGGAATTGCTGGCCCGCTACACGGAGGAGTTGAGCAACTTCAGCCTGCCGCCGGAATTCTCCGGCAAGCTGCCACAGTTGCTGTACAGCCCGGATCGCAACACGCTGGAAGTGAAAGCGCTGGAAGCCGCCTGTGCCGCCACGCATTTGTCTGCAGCGCATTTGTTGCAGCGTTGCGGTGGCATACCTTCAACGCAGGAGTTCCATTTAAACCGCTTTCTGCTGGAAAATTTCCCGGACGGCACAGGTTTCCCGCAAGTTACCGTTGAGGCGCACCCGAAATTGCCGCTCGCCGACGTGAATGCCTTCAGCATAGACGATGCATCCACCACAGAAATTGACGATGCCTTCTCGGTCGCGCAATTACCCGACGGCAACTGGCGTATCGGCGTACATATTGCCGCACCCGCGCTGGGGATTACCCCCAACACTGCGGTGGATGCCATTGCGGCCGCACGCCTTTCCACCGTCTATATGCCGGGCGCCAAGATCACCATGCTGCCTGAAAACGTGGTGCAGGAATATACGCTGTGCGCCGACAAGATCTGTCCGGCGCTGTCTTTATATATGGAAGTGGACTCCGCCACACTGGCCGTGCTCGGCACGGAAAGCCGCCTGGAACGCCTGCATATATCCGCCAACCTGCGCCACGATACGCTGGAACCGCTATTCAACGAAAACACACTGGCGGACTGCAAGCTGGACTACCCTTACGCCAGCGAACTCACACTGCTGTGGAACCTGTCGCACAAGCTGGAAGCCGGTCGCGGCAAGGCCGGAGACAGCAATACGCAACAGGTCGATTACAATTTCCATGTTGAAAACGACGTGGTGACGATCACCAACCGTCTGCGCGGCTCGCCGATAGACAAGGTGGTTTCCGAACTGATGATTTTTGTGAACAGCACCTGGGGAAAATTGCTGGCCGATAACGAGGTAGCCGGCATCTACCGCACGCAGAACAACGGCAAGGTAAAAATGAGCACGGTTGCCGCGCCGCATCAGGGTCTCGGCGTAGCGCAATACATGTGGTCGAGTTCGCCGTTGCGGCGTTATATCGACCTGGTCAACCAGCGCCAGATCATCCAGTTGCTAAAAAATGAGCCTCCTGTCTATGCTAAAAATGACACCGCGCTGTTTACGGTACTGAGCAGTTTTGATGCGGCTTACACCGCCTACAACGAGTTCCAGCGCCAGATGGAACGCTATTGGTGCCTGCGCTGGCTGTTGCAGGAAAATGTGCAGCAGATTGAGGCTCTGCTGCTGCGCGAAAATCTGGTCAGGCTCTCCGGCATTCCACTGGCAGGCCGTATTCCATCGATACCCGAGCTTCCCGCCAACACCATGGTGACCCTGGAGATGGGTGAAATTGACCTGCTCGACCTGAGTTTCAATGCGCGCTTCGTCTCTGCGGCGGCTCCCGCCACGGCAGAAACGGTGGAGGCAGCAGGCTAATGCGCAAGGCAGTGCTCGACTATCTCAAACCGCCTTTGTCCGGGGCAATAGCGTTTTCGCTGTGCCTGCACGCCTTTATACTGTTCGGCATCGGCTTTGCATTGCCTGACCCGAGCAAGAACAACAATTTACTGCAGCCGCTGGAAGTGGTGCTGGTGAACAGCAAATCCAGAACCCGTCCGCTCAAGGCCGATGCCCTGGCACAACACAATCTCGATGGCGGCGGCAACACTGCCGACAACAAGCGCGCAAGCAGCCCTCTGCCCACCATCCGTGACGATAAACAGTTCACGCCCGAACAATCCACCCAACGCCTGCAGAAACTGGAACAGCAGGTAAAAAAACTGCTCGTTCAGACGAAGAGCACGCAAACCGTGCCGCAGGAGCATACGGAAAAACAGCGCAAGGACGGCAGCAATATGAATGGCCGTGATCTGGAACAGCGTGCGCTTGAAGTTGCGCGGCTGGAAGCGCAGATCGACCGTGATTTCAGCGCTTACCAGAAAATGCCGCAACGCAAGTTTATCGGGGCAAGCACGCAGGAATACCGTTACGCGCAGTACATAGAGGATTGGCGGATCAAGGTGGAGCGTATCGGCAACCTCAACTATCCCGCGCAGGCGCGCCAACAAAGGATTTTCGGCAAATTGCAACTGACCGTTTCGATCAGGGCCGACGGCAGCGTCGAAAGCGTGGAAGTCAGCAAATCCTCCGGCCAGCGCATACTGGATGCCGCAGCCGTGCGCATCGTCAAACTGGCCGCGCCCTACGCACCGTTTCCGGAGGACATCCGCAAGGACACCGACATCCTCAGCATTGTGCGCACATGGAGTTTTACCTCCAATGACCACATGGAAAGCGAATAGCAGTTTTCTGTTACGAATCGGCGCGGCATCATAAAAATGGTAGAATATTCGTCATAATGTTGAATTCACGTCTTTTTACGTCGGTATTTTTTGCCTTTGCGCTGTTATTCGCACAGCAAGGCGGCGCCCTGCATGCGCTGCGGCACGCCTTTGAAGAACAGATACAGCAAAAAAACAAGCAATCGCCACACTCCCAGACTTGCGAACAGTGCGCCAGCTACGCACAACTCGGCAGCGCGCTTAACAGCGGTTTTTTGTCGTTTGATCTGCAATCATCGCTATTCCGGTCCTTCACCCAGGCTCCACTTGTTTTCTTTACGCAGCATACCCTCCCCGCCATCGCCCGTGGCCCGCCCCTGTTCCAAAGTCTGAATTGATGTCGCGCAGGGTGTGCAACACACCCTCGCTATCCGGTGCATTAATGCACCCTCATGCTTTGGAGAAGTATCATGTTCAAATACACCATATTTTTTGTCACGCCGGTATTTTTGGCGCTGGCTGCGCCAATTTGCGCCTATGCTGCAAGCGACGAGGAGTTGCAAAACATGCAGCAGCAGATTCAGCAACTGGATAAGCGCGTGCAGCAGGCCGAGTCCAATGCAGCCAATGCCAGCCGCCCGACAGCCGCCGGGCCTAACGCGTTCAACCCGGCTGTTTCGCTGATCCTGGCTGGCACATACGGCAGCCTCAGCCAGGATCCGGCGATTCCCAGCACCGGTTTTGCGATGTCACCCAACAACAATGGCTACAGCAGAAGTTTCAGCCTGAACGAAACCGAACTCGGCTTCAGTGCCAGCATAGATCCGCAGTTCCAGGGCGTCGCCACCATCTCGCTGCTGCCTGAAGGGGGCAGCAGCGTCGAAAACGCCTTTGTGGAAACCACCGCTCTCGGCAATGGCCTCAATCTCAAGATGGGGCGCTATTTCTCAGCGCTGGGCTATCTCAACGAACAGCATTCGCACACCTGGGACTTTGTCGACCAGCCGCTGGTTTACCGTACGTTCTGGGATAACCAGCTGAGCGACGACGGCTTGCAGCTCAAGTGGCTGGCACCCACCGATACCTTTATCGAACTGGGAGCGGAACTGGGCCGTGGCCGCAACTATCCCGGCACGGACAGGCAGGATAATAATGGCGCGGGTGCCGAAACGCTGTTCGTGCATGTGGGCGATGACATAGGCATGAGCAGCAGTTGGCGCGCGGGCGCTTCGCTGCATCAGACCAAACAGGTCGACGCCATCAGTCAGAATGTGCCCGATCTGCACGCCACAAGCGTTGGCGTGAGCAACAGTTTCAGCGGCGACAGTAAAACGTCGGGGTTTGATTTCATCTGGAAATACGCACCCAATGGCAATACCACCGTGACCAACTTCAAGCTGCAGGGAGAATATTTCCAGCGCACGCAAGACGGCATGCTGACTTACGACACAGCAGGTATTACCGCCAGCCCGCATACGACTGACAGCTATTCCGTCACCCAGTCCGGCTGGTATGTGCAGGGCGTCTACCAGTTCATGCCGCTTTGGCGCACCGCTTTGCGTTACGACCAGTTAAATTCAGGCAACGCGGAAGTTGGAGCCGCCAATGCAGCCAATGTTATCAGCAATTATGGCTACACACCGACGCGCTGCACACTGATGCTCGATTACAGCCCCAGCGAATTTTCGCGCCTGCGCCTGCAGCTTGCACAGGACAATTCGCGGCAAGGGTTGGTTGATAATCAGCTTTTTGTTCAATATGTCATGAGCATTGGCGCTCATGGCGCACACCAATTCTAAGGAGCTTCTGATGCCTGATATTCTCAAAACATTTCTTGCAATTCTGCTCGCTGCAGTGGCACTCCCGGCCCATGCTGCACTCAATATTTTCGCCTGCGAACCCGAATGGGCTGCACTGGCGCAGGAGCTGGCGGGCGATAAAGCCAGCATCTACGCCGCCACCAACGCGCTGCAGGACCCGCATCACGTGCAGGCGAAGCCCAGCCTGATAGCCAAGGCTCGCCGCGCACAACTGGTGGTGTGCACCGGTGCGGAACTGGAAATTGGCTGGCTGCCGCTGATCCTGCACGAATCCGGCAACCCCGACATTGCGCCGGGCAAGCCCGGCTATTTCGAGGCTACGCATTACGTGCAGATGCTGGAAGTGCCGGGCCGCCTTGACCGCGCCGATGGCGATGTGCATGCAGCCGGCAACCCGCATATCCAGCTGGATGCGCGCAACTTCCTGCCGGTTGCGCAGGCGCTGTCTGCACGCATGAGCGAGCTTGACCCTGCCAATGCAGCTTTCTATGGCAAGCATCTGCAAGACTTCAAGCTCAAATGGCAAGCCGCAATAAAGCGCTGGGAAGCCACGGCGGCGCCGCTCAAAGGCCAGGAGGTGCTGGTGCAACATCGCGCTTATCCGTATCTGGAGGCGTGGCTGGGCTTCAAACAGGTGGGCGAGCTGGAACCCAAACCCGGCATGGAGCCCAGCGCCGCCTACCTGGCCCAGGTGCTGGCGCAACTGCAACAGCATCCTGCGCGCATGGTCATACGTTCCGCTTACCAGGATCCCAAACCGTCGGAATGGATCGCCGAACGGGCCCATATCAAGGCCGTTGAACTGCCGTTTAGCGTCGGCGGCACTCCCGCTGCCAAAGACTTGTACAGCTTTTTTGACGACACCATTGCACGTTTGCTGGATGGACTGAAATGAGCGATATAGATATCAGCATCCTCATTCCCGCATTTATTGCGGGGGTTCTGATCTTGCTCACCCATGTGCCGCTGGGCATGAAGGTACTGGCGCGCGGCATCATCTTTGCGGATCTGGCGGTGGCGCAAATCGCCGGTTTGGGAGTGGTCATTGCCGGGCTGGCGGGTTATTCCGAACAGCCCATGATCGTGCAGCTTATCGCCGTAGCCAGTGCGCTGGTAGGCGCAGCGCTGCTCTCCTATATTGAGCATTTTTTGCCCGAAATCCGCGAAGCCAGCATCGGTCTGCTGTTCGTACTGTCCGCCAGCGCCGGAATTTTGCTGATGAGCCACGACACACATTCGGGCGAACACCTGAAAGACCTGCTGGTCGGGCAGATCCTGTGGGTAAGCACCACCCAGCTTGTCGCGACCGCCGCACTCAGCGCCGCCATCCTGGCAATCTGGGGATTATTCAGGCAAAAAATGCGCAGCTTGGGTTTCTACGCGCTTTTTGCGCTGGCAGTAACGGCTTCGGTACAACTGGTCGGCGTTTATCTGGTCTTCGCCAGCCTTATTGTGCCCGCCCTCGCCACGCACAAGCTGCGGCGCTACCGCGTAATTACGGCCTATCTTACCGGCGTGGCCGGCTATGCGGCTGGCCTGCTGCTTTCGGTATGGCTGGATTTGCCGACAGGAGCAGCGATTGTGTGGGCGATGGCACTGATGGGTGCAACCTTGATGCTGATAAAGCGCAATAATTAACGCTACAATTGCACCATGACAGATAAATATGCAGTAATAGGAAATCCGGTCGCCCACAGCAAATCCCCGCAGATTCATAAAATGTTTGCCGAACAAACCGGGCAGGACATGAGCTATGTAGCCATAGAGGCGCCACTCGACGGCTTTGCCGCCACTATTCAGCGCCTGCGCGACGAAGGATACAAGGGCTGCAACATTACCGTACCGTTCAAGCATGAAGCTTTCAAGCTCGCCAACGAGCTCTCCGGCCGTGCACGCGCTGCCCACGCGGTGAACACCTTTATCTTTCAGGACGGCATCATTCTCGGTGACAATACCGACGGCATCGGCCTGGTAACCGATATCGAACAAAATCTGGCTTGCAAGTTTCTATTCAAGCGCGTGCTGCTGATGGGTGCCGGTGGCGCTGCGCATGGCGTGATCTGGCACCTGTTTAATGCGGGTGCGTCCATCATTATTTCCAATCGCACGATGGATAAAGCCGAGCAGCTTGCCGCCGAGTTTGAAGGATACGGTACTGTTTTTGCCAAGAGCTATGAGGTGCTGGCCGGGCAGCAATTCGACATCGTTATCAATGCCACTTCCAGCAGTTTGGCGGATGCGTTGCCGCCGCTGCCCGAGGGCCTGTTCAAACCGGGCGCTCTGGCCTACGACATGATGTATGGCAAGCAGACGCCATTCCTGCTTTTTGCGCAGCAGCAAGGCGCAAGCCGGCTGGCAGACGGCCTCGGCATGCTGGTTGAACAGGCCGCGGTGGCGTTCCAGAAATGGCGCGGTGTGAGCCCCGATACGGCCCCGGTACTGGCCAGGTTGCGCGCATGAAGAAATTATTGTGGTCATGGCTGTGGCATATTGCGGCAGCGCTGTTCGTGCTGCTGCTTTTCTACCAGGCGTGGATAGCTGCCCATGTCGCATGGTGGGTAAATCACAATCCCTCAACCAGCGCCTTTATGGACGACAGGCTGCTGATCATGCAAAGCAAGAATCCCAAAGCCCGATTGCAGCACAAGTGGATAGACTACAAATATATTTCCGGCAATCTCAAGCGCGCACTGATTGCCGCGGAAGACGCGAAATTCGTCGACCATGAAGGCTTTGACTGGGAAGGCATCCAGAAAGCTTACGAAAAAAATATGGCTCGCGGCAGGATCGTGGCGGGAGGCTCCACCATCAGCCAGCAATTGGCCAAGAATCTGTTTCTTTCCACCAAACGTACGCCATGGCGCAAGGCCGAAGAAACGCTGATTACGCTGATGCTGGAGGCGATGATGGACAAAAAACGTATTTTCGATATCTACCTGAATACGATCGAATGGGGAAACGGCATATTCGGCGCCGAAGCGGCGGCCCGCCATTACTACCAGATCAGCGCCGCGGATCTGTCGCCAGCGCAAGCCGCGACGCTTGCGGCAATGGTGCCCAATCCGCGTTATTACGACAACCACCGCGAAGCCAAAGGCCTGTTGCGCAAAACGGATATCATCCTGGAAAACATGCAATATGCTGATATTCCGTGAAGATTGTTGCGTTCGCCAGCTCCGCGTCGGCAACCCGTCATACGATATAACATATTGATTTTATTGATAAATTATCAATACTCCAGGGAGAGTGGTTTTTCCGGGAACGATAACACGCTGCGTATTTTTTGCTTCGAATCAAGCTAAACTTGCACGGCTTGACAGCACCAATAGTCTTGTTAATTATTTCGGCGTAACTGCAGTTACAGGTTTAGCAGGGAGAAAACGATGTCTGGAGAAATGAAGTTACGCGCGAGGATGATCGATGACGATGTTGCCGAGGTCACGGTACTGATAACTCATGCCATGGAAACCGGGCAGCGCAAGGATCCTGCAACAAAAAATGTAGTACCCGCGCATTTCATCAATCAACTCACCGCTACGTTAAACGGCAAAGCCACGCTGGTAGCACAATGGGGAACAGGAATTGCCAGGAATCCCGTGCTGGATTTCAGGATAAAAGGTGCCAGGCCCGGAGATGTCGTTGCCATCAGCGCTGTCGATAATCTGGGCACCCGATTTGAGCACAAAACGATCGTGACCTGATCTCGATTACGTTATAACAATATTCGGCCTGCCGCATTCCGCTTAACGGGCATGGCGATGATGCCACCCCGGATAATGAAGTTCGCCATACCGTTCCCCTCTCTCCAGCTCTCTCCCGAAAGGGGGCGAGAGGGACAGGGTCTCGCGGCGCCACTTTCACGCTAAAACTGCCGGATTGCGGTCCAGTTCGTTTGCATTTGAAAAATGCGCCAGTCCTGATAACAGGATTACCAATACCCCCCATAAAAAGATGTTGACTAATTTTGTCAGGATTAGTATAGTTGACTATAACAATCAAGTATTCGGCATGCGCCGGATATATCTTAATTATTTTTGACGGAGGTGAATTATGCGTCTGACTACTAAAGGGCGTTTTGCGGTGACTGCAATGGCTGATCTGGCTGATCGCCATGGACGGGGACCTGTTACTTTGGCCAGCATTAGCGAGCGCCAGAAGATTTCATTGTCTTATCTTGAGCAACTGTTCGGCAAATTGCGCAAACACGACATCGTGATAGCGGTGCGCGGCCCCGGCGGCGGTTATTACCTGGCACGCCCGGCGGCACAAATCTCGGTGGCGGATATTATCGCCGCCGTGGACGAACAGATGGATGCGACCAAGTGCGGCGGCAAAGGCGACTGCGATGACAACAAGCAGTGTGCAACACATGATTTATGGATGGGACTGAATGAAATATTGCACCGCTATATGGCTGAATTCAGCTTGCAGCAACTGATCGACAATCACTCAAAAGCCCAGCCTGAAGCGATGCCGATAAGCATTAACCACAACAAGAGTACTGCCAAACCGGCCATGGCTCCGGTATGATTACGCTTTATTACAGAGTTTTGACCAGAAATAGAGATTCAGGAGTTTGAAAATGACCATTACTGTAACTGAAAGTGCCGCAAAACAGATCAAGAACCAGCTCGCAAAACGCGGTTCCGGGCTTGGCTTGCGCATTGGCGTCAAGCAGGTCGGCTGCTCGGGTTATGCCTACACTTACGATTATGCCGATGAGGTGCTGGCGGGCGATTCCATTATTGAGGGCTATGACGCCAAGGTTTTACTCGATAACGAAACCCTGAATTATATCGATGGCTCGAAATTGGACTTCGTTACCGAAGGACTCAAACAGGCATTCAAAATCGATAATCCCAAGGTAACCGCCATGTGTGGCTGCGGCGAGAGTTTCAGCCTTAAAATTTAAACCAGTACTGTCTGGGCGTCAAATCCCGTGTTCAGACAACATCAGAACCCCCCCCCGACCCGGATAATGTGGAGTCAATAAAATGAGTGCAGCACTGCAGAACATCATCAACCAGCCGTACAAACACGGCTTTGTCACCGATATCGAATCCGATGTCGCGGCAAAGGGGCTGGATGAAAGCACCATAAGGATGATTTCGGCGAAACGCAACGAACCTGAATGGCTGCTCGATTTTCGTCTTAAATCCTACGCCGCATGGCTCAGGATGACGGAACCCAACTGGCAGAACGCGCATTATCCGCAAATCGATTTCCAGGCGATCAGCTACTACTCCGCCCCCAAGCAAAAGCCCAAGCTCAAAAGCATGGACGAGGTTGACCCGGAATTGCTGCGCACCTTTGAAAAGCTCGGCGTGCCGCTGCATGAACGTATGGCGCTGGCCGGAGTTGCGGTCGACGTTATTTTCGACAGCGTATCGGTAACCACCACCTACAAGGAAAAACTGGCCGAAGTCGGCGTGATTTTCTGTTCCTTTTCAGAAGCGGTAAAAGAACATCCCGAGCTGGTGCAAAAATATCTGGGCACCGTGATCCCCAGCAGCGACAATTTTTACGCGGCGCTCAACTCTGCTGTATTTACCGACGGTTCATTCTGCTTTATTCCCAAGGGCGTGAAATGCCCGATGGACCTGTCCACCTATTTCCGCATCAACACCGAAGAGTCCGGACAATTCGAACGCACGCTGATTATTGCCGAAGAAGGTGCTTCTGTTTCTTATCTGGAAGGCTGCACCGCACCCGCCTTCAGCAGCAACCAGTTGCATGCGGCGGTGGTTGAGCTGGTCGCACTGGACAACGCCGACATCAAATACTCTACCGTGCAAAACTGGTATGCGGGCGATGAAAACGGCATCGGCGGCATCTACAATTTCGTGACCAAGCGCGGCCTGGCCCAAGGCGTGAACTCGCGCATTTCCTGGACGCAGGTTGAAACCGGCTCGGCGATTACGTGGAAATATCCTTCGGTAGTATTGCTGGGCGACAATTCGGTGGGCGAGTTTTATTCAGTGGCGCTGACCAACCATCACCAGCAGGCCGACACCGGCACCAAGATGATTCATATCGGCAAGAACACGCGCAGCACGATCGTAAGCAAGGGTATTTCAGCGGGAAAATCCAACAACAGCTATCGCGGCCTGGTAAAAATTGCGCCCAGCGCGAGCGGCGCGCGCAATTACTCGCAATGCGACTCGATGCTGATAGGCCAGGAATCCGGCGCGCATACCTTCCCGTACATTCAGGTGGCCAACAACACCGCGCAGGTCGAACACGAGGCGTCAACCTCAAAGATAGGCGAAGACCAGATGTTTTACTTCGCCCAGCGCGGCATCGACGCGGAAGCCGCGGTATCGATGATAATCAACGGCTTCTGCAAAGACGTATTTCAACAATTACCCCTTGAGTTTGCGGTCGAGGCGACCAATTTGCTCAGCTTTAAACTGGAAGGAAGTGTCGGATGATTTACCCGAATAGCAAAACCATACTTGAAGTGCGCAATCTGTGCGCAAGTGTTAGCGGCACCCCTATCCTCAAGAACATGAATTTCACTGTGAAGAGCGGCGAGGTGCACGCGATCATGGGGCCCAACGGTTCAGGCAAAAGCACCTTCTCCAAAGTACTCGCCGGGCACAGCGATTATGAAATCACCAGCGGCACCGTATTGTTCGAAGGCAAGGACCTGCTGGCACTTGCGCCGGAAGAGCGCGCACGCGCCGGGGTATTCCTTGCCTTCCAGTATCCCATCGAAATTCCCGGCGTAGGCAACAGCCAGTTCCTGCGCCTGACCTATAATACCGTGCAATCGCATCGCGGCAAGGAGGAGCTCGACCCGCTGGAATTCGACGATTTCGTGCGCGAAAAGATGAAACTGCTGGAAATGCGCGAGGATTTCCTCGATCGCAGCGTCAACGCCGGCTTCTCCGGCGGCGAAAAAAAACGCAATGAAATCCTGCAGATGGCGCTGCTCGAACCGCGCCTGGCGATCCTCGATGAAACCGACTCCGGCCTCGATATCGACGCGCTGCGTATTGTCTCCAAAGGCGTCAATTATCTGGCCAACAAGGACAATGCCATCGTGCTGGTCACCCACTACCAACGCCTGCTGGACTATATCGTGCCGGACTTTGTGCACGTGATGGAAGCAGGACGCATTATCAAATCCGGCGGCAAGGAACTGGCGCTGGAACTGGAAACCCGCGGATACGACTGGGTAAGCGACGAATACAAGGCTGCCGCGCGGGTGGCAGCATGAACGAAGCAACAGCACAATCTTCGTCCAGCTATCTGCAAAACCTGTTGGCCGGCCAGCCGCGTGTGGAAGCCAGCCCGCAGGCCTGGCTGAACCAGCTGCGCAGCGCCGCGGTGGAAACCGTCAGTGAACTCACGATCCCCACCACACGCGACGAGGAATGGCGTTTTACCGATATCTCGCTGCTCACCAGGGTTTCACTGCAGCCGGCTCACAGCACCATCAAGCTGGGCACAGCGGATATCAAGCAATTCTTTATTGAGGAAGCAACGACCCGGCTGGTGTTTGTCGATGGCGTGTATGCGCCGAAACTCTCCACCGCAGCCGGCAAAGGTATCGTGGTGAGCAACCTGGCGGCAGAAATTGCCAAAAATTCCGCCATCATCAAGCAGCATCTGGCGCAACATGCCGCGCTTAAAGACAACGCATTTGCCGCATTGAACACTGCCTTTCTGCACGATGCCGCGCTGATTATGCTGCCGCGCAACACCGCCGTCAGCGCACCCATCCACCTGCTGTTCATCGCCTCGCAAAAGGAAGTGGTGAGCTATCCACGCTGCCTGGTGCTGGCCGATAACGGCTGCGAAGCAACCGTGGTGGAAGATTATGTGTCACTGCAGGACGAGGCCTATTTCACCAATGCGGTAACCGAATTTGTGCTGGCCGACAATGCGCGCATCAACCATATTCGCGTACAGCGTGAAGGCGCCAAGGCGTTTCACATTGCCAACTGCTCGGCCATCCTGTCGCGTTCCAGCAATTACCAGTCGGTCAATGTGGCGATGGGCGCACGCATCTCGCGCTACAACCTCAACATCAAGATGGCCGAAGGTGCCGAGTGTTCCGCCGACGGACTGGCGCTTATTGCCGGCCGCCAGCTGGCCGACACGCATACCTGCATCGACCATGCGCAGGCGCACGGAGTGAGCCGGCAACTGCACAAATGCATCGTCGGCGGCGCGGCTCATGCCGTCTTCAATGGCAAAATCATGGTGCGCCGTGGCTCGCAAAAAACCGATTCTCAGCAATCCAACCATACCCTGTTGCTGACTGAAAAAGCCCATGTGGACACCAAACCGCAACTGGAAATTTTTGCCGACGACGTGAAATGCACGCATGGCGCGACCATCGGCCAGCTCGACCAGGAAGAAGTGTTCTACCTGCAGAGCCGCGGACTCTCCGAGACGCGTGCGCGCAACATGCTGACTTATGCATTCGGCGCAGAGATCATCGAACGCATCCCGGTTGCGTCGCTCAGACGCAGCCTTGAACAGACCGTACTGGAACAAACCTCGACACAGTTATGAACGCCCCAACTTTCAAACCAGCGCCGTCCCCGGATTCAATACAAACCTGGGATGTCGAGCGCATCCGCGACGACTTCCCGATACTCAAACTGGAAGTCAACAACAAACCGCTGGTGTATCTCGACAACGCCGCGTCGAGCCAGATGCCGCAGCAGGTGATAGACCGCCTGGTGCGCTATCAGACCTCGCAGCATGCGAACATTCATCGTGCGGTGCATTACCTGTCTGAAACCGCGACGCATGAATACGAGATCGCGCGCCGCACTCTGCAGAAATTCATCAACGCGAAGGAAGACCGCGAAATCATCTTCACCAGCGGCACCACCGAGGCGATCAACCTGGTGATGCACGGCTACGGCCGCAAATTTATCAAGGCCGGTGACGAGATTATCCTCACCACACTGGAGCACCATTCCAATATCGTGCCATGGCAGATGCTGTGCGAGGAAACTGGCGCAAAGATACGTGTGGTGCCGATCAACGACGCAGGCGAACTGATCATCGAGGAGTACGAAGCACTTTTCAACGAACGCACCAGGTTTGTCGGCGTGGTGCATATTTCCAATGCGCTGGGCACCATCAACCCGGTCAAGCAGATGATAGCTTTCGCCCATGCACGCGGCGTGCCGGTGCTGGTGGACGGCGCGCAGGCCGCACCGCATCTGCAGGTGGACGTGCAGGATCTGGACTGCGATTTTTACGCCTATTCCGGCCACAAACTGTGCGGGCCTACCGGCATCGGCATGCTGTACGGCAAGGCAAAACATCTGGAAAATATGCAGCCGTACAAGGGCGGCGGCGACATGATATTGTCGGTAACGTTTGAAAAGACTATCTACAACACCATTCCCTTCAAATTTGAAGCGGGCACACCGCCGATAGCAGCGGCTATCGGCCTGGGTGCGGCAATCGATTACCTGCAGGCAATCGGCATGGACAAAATCGCCGCCTACGAACAATCCCTGCTCGCTTACGCCACCGCGCAAATCAACGACATGCCGGGTGTGCGCATTATCGGCACCGCCAAACACAAGGCTTCGGTTATTTCATTTGCAATCGATGGCGTGCATCCGCACGACATCGGCTCGCTGCTCAACCAGGAAGGTGTTGCGGTGCGCACCGGCCACCACTGCGCACAGCCGGTAATGAATCGCTATCGCGTACCTGCCACCTCCCGCGCATCCTTTGCTTTCTACAACACCATGGCCGAGGTCGACGCATTGATCGCGGGCATCCGCACTGTACAAGAGGTATTCAAATAATGGCCGACATGAAAGCCCTGTACCAGGAAGTGATCATGGATCACAACAAGAAGCCGCGCAACTACGGCAAGCTGTCACCCGCTACGCACCATGCGGAAGGGCACAATCCGCTGTGCGGCGACCATATCAGCGTGACTATGAATCTTTCCGGGAACCTCGCCGGCGACAAGGTGGAGGCGATCGGCTTCGAAGGCGAGGCATGCGCCGTGTGCAAGTCGTCCGCCTCGATGATGACGGTCGCGGTAAAAGGCAAGACCCGCGATGAAGCGGAAGCACTGACGCAGGAATTTCTGGCAATGGCAACCGGCAAACTGGATATGAACGCGCCCAACAATATGGGGCGCCTGGCAGTCTTTGCCGGTGTACACGACCTGCCGACACGGGTCAAATGCGCGATCCTGCCATGGCACACGCTGCACGCGGCATTCAACTCGGTCACTGAAGTATCGACCGAAGCCGATGCAGACATCGTAGCTAAGCTACTGTTTTAAAAAGATAAAATGCCAAAAATAGCCGAAATAGAAAGCACGCCAAACCCGAATGCGATGAAATTCATCCTCAGGGAACCCCTTACCTGGGGCGTGGCATGCTCGTATGAAAATGCGGAGCAGGCCAAGGATGACGAACTCGCACGACGCCTGTTCGAGATCCCCCATGTCAGCAACGTGTTCTACGTGGATAAATGGGTAACCGTTACCCAGGACGGCGGCGCCGACTGGAAAGAACTGGTGCGCAAGGTGGCCGAGCCGATCCGCTTTGCGGCCGCAGCTGAGGCCAAATCCGAAGCGGCCATCGCGGAGGCAAACAAGTCGCTGGCCAACCTGAGCGCCGAAGATCAGGAGCGACTGAACAAGATCATTGCGCTGCTGGATGCAAAAATACGCCCCTATCTGAAAAGCGATGGCGGCGACCTTAATGTGGTCGGCCTCGATGGCAATTTGCTGAGCGTGCATTACCAGGGCGCTTGTGGCAGCTGTCCCAGTTCGCTGTCCGGCACGCTGTTCGCCATCGTGCAACTGGTGCGCAGCATAGAGCCGGACATTGTGGTCGAAGCGGTCTGAACGCCCTTCCAGATACAGAAAGCATGGCATGACGGATTGGGTGACAGTGGCGCGCGTCGACGACTTCAAAGCGGGCGCGCGCAAAATAATTGATATCGACGGTACACAGATTGTTGTTTTCAATCTGGACGGAAAATACTACGCCATCGAGGATGTATGCACCCACGATGGCGGGCAGCTCACCGGAGGCGAGGTGGAAGGCGACCAGATCATCTGCCCGCGCCACGGCGCGCGTTTCTGCATCCGCACCGGCGCCGCCCTCACCGCACCAGCCTATGAGCCAACCTCAACCTTCCCGCTGCGCATAGCAAACGGTGAAGTCCAGGTACGCGATGATCGCTGGGACTAATCCCGCCTTAAACAACAACTCAAGATAGGAATTCCGATGTCAGAAGCCGACAAGCCAGTACCCACACTAATCGAACTGCACCAGAAATCGCGCGTGCTGGAAATTGCCTTCTCCGACGGCAAGCACTTCAAGCTGCCCTATGAATTCCTGCGTGTCTACTCGCCGTCGGCAGAAGTGCGCGGTCACGGCCCAGGACAAGAAACACTGCAAATCGGCAAGAAAGAAGTCGAGATCAAAGCCGCAGAGCCCGTCGGCACCTATGCGATGCAACTGGTTTTTTCCGACGGTCACGATAGCGGAATTTACTCGTGGGAATACCTGCATAGCATGGGCATCAACCAGGAAAAAATGTGGCAGGAATACCTGCGGCGCATGGAAGCAGCAGGTGCCAAACGCGAGCCGGCTCCGGGCATGTTTGCGAACAGCTCAAAATAAAATTGCCAATGCATAGCTGTTGAGCTCTTAACCATCAAGGGAAAAAAGATATGTCAAAAGAAGAATTTACCGAACAGGACTGGCGCAGATTCCTGAGCAGCATAGGCGAAGACCCCGACCGGCCCGGCCTGGCAGAAACCCCGGCCCGGGTTGCCAGCGCGTGGAAACACTGGACTTCCGGCTATACCCAGGATCCCACCAATGTGCTGAAAGTGTTTGAGGATGGCGCGGAACAATACGACGAATTGATCGTGGTAAAAAATATTCCCGTTTACAGCCATTGCGAACACCATCTGGCACCATTCTTCGGTACCGTCACGATAGGCTATATACCCAATGGAAAGATCGTCGGCCTGTCAAAACTCACGCGGCTGGTCGATTGCTTCGCGCATCGCCTGCAAGTGCAGGAACGCCTCACCATCCAGATCGCCAATGCCCTGATGGAACAACTCGAAGCCAAGGCTGTGGGCGTAGTCATACGCTGCCGCCACCTGTGCATGGAAAGCCGCGGCATCCGCACCCAGGGCGAGGAAACGCTAACCTCCGCAATGCTCGGCGAACTGCAGCCCAACCAGGCAATGAGAGCAGAATTTTTTGCGCTGGCAAGTGAAAAGTAGTTACCGTCGATTACGCAATTCATACAGAGCTAACTCTCTTGTGTGCGTACGTGCACAAGCACGCGGTATGCGCTTCGCTTTTTGAAAGACGCAATACTGAAGAACTTTGCCCGCGCTGAAGACCTCATAGTTGGCAAATACACGATAAAAATTGCGGTTAAGATGAACGAACGACTCTTAAAAATACTGGGCGGCAATACTGAATTCTATCCTTATGTCCTCGAGGAGCGGTTTTCTCGCGTCTTTAATAAGATTCTGGAATTATGTGAAACAAAACATATTGAAGCCTACTTGCTCGACCTCATGGTAGACAACAGCGGTGGTACACGCCAGGGCTTCCCGCCAGAAGCTGCAAGCGAGATTGTCCGTCTTGGCAAATATTTTTCCACTTTGGAGGCCAGAAAAAACAAACAGAATGTTTGGAATAATATCCCGGAATTGAAGCGTCTGGAAATCGAGCGATCGGGTTTTGCTTTTACACCGCAGGGATTTTTAAAAGCGATAGAAAACGACAATCAAGAGGCAGTTCGTGTGTTTCTATCATGCGGCATTGACCTTGAAGTTAAAGATGAAAGAGGTTGGACACCGCTGATGATTGCAGCAGCCAACGGCAAGGAAATATTAACCAGACTATTGATTCATAGCGGTGCCCGCTTAGCGGCTCGCGATGTAAATGGCTTTACGCCCCTGCATTGGGCTGCATTCAAAGGCATGGGCAACATCGTGAAATTACTTTTATCCAAGGAAGTGGATGTCGATTCACAAAGCAAATTCAAGTGGACGCCACTGATGCAGGCTTGTACACGCGGACACCTGGATGTTTGTTCCACCCTGGTGTCCGCCGGCGCTAATCTGGATTTAGCAAACGCTGAAGGCTTAACCGCATTACAAATGGCAAGCGGCAAAGGTTTTCACGGGATCGTCGAATTGCTTTTGGCCAATGGTGCGGGTCGCAATGCAAAAGACAATATCGGTAACTTATCTCTTAGACTATCCGACAAATAGCGTTGCCAACAACTCGCCGAGTTGCGTACTTGCTGAGCACAATTTTTATTCACAGCCTTAGAGATAACACAGGGACGCAGCCTTAACCCAAACACTTGCTCCAGAATCCAATGCGCACCGACTTCGCCGGGCTCCCCCGGCAACGTTACAAGATAATGAATTATTTCGAGTCTTTAAAATTATTTAAATATAATCAATGTATTACATATTGATATATGTACGTTCCCAAACCGCACTAATTTTCCAGCTTCGCCTTCAATCTGCCGGCATCTTTCATAAATTCCTCTATCGACTTGCGATGTGCCAGCAACATTGACGGCGGGCCTAGCGTGCGCAAATAGGCCATTCGGGAAAGATCATCGTCGCCAGTCCAATGGTCGATTGCATAGAAGATTCCAGCCAGGCTGCTCATTAGCACCGCGATCACGAGCGCAAGGCGGCGCCGATTGATGCGGCTGACCAGGCAAATATGCCGGTACAGCAGCCAGCCGATCAGGAACGGCCCGATCACGGCGGACAGCACATTCGTCATCAGGGTGGTGTTGAAGGCAAAATCTGCATAGCCGAGCAATTGCGCGTCCAGCAGCATAATCAGCGCAATCAGCATCGACGCGATAATGGCGTGAGCCATGAAGTTGGCGCGACCGGATGTTACCCTGCCGATGAGCGCCCAGAAGCCTGCCCACAGCAGCAACACCGGAATATCGCCGAGCAGCGGGGCCACCAGAATTTTGTAGCCGTCGTCGCGCGTGTAGTCCAGCCACAAGGTCAACAGATGTGCCAGCAGCAATAGCACAAAACCCAGGAGTAATCCCGGCCAGCTGCGCAACCACGCAACATTTGCCAGCGGCTTTTCCGCTGCCACTGCAAAATCTAGCGGTCGGATGCGCAACTGCGTGTGGCCGATACGCACCACGTCGTTCGCCGAGACCGTTGTCTCCGTCTCGTTGCAGCGCAAATTATTGACCGACAGACCGTTGATGCTGCCCGATCCGGTGAGCCGATAGCGGCCTGTTTCCGCCGGGCTGATTTCCAGATGATGTGCGGCAACATGGGGATCATCCAGCACCAGGTCGCTGCTGTAAGCCCGCCCCAGCTTCAGCGGCCACACATGCACCTGCTGGCGGAGGGACACGTCGCCGTGCCGGTCCAGTATCTCGATCCAGGCTAACCTTTCCATTTCAGCGCCCCCAGGTAATGCCGCACCATGCGCATTCCGTCCTCATAGCCGACACCGTTCAGCTTGAGCCTGGTGACCAGTGCGCGTTTGCTTTCGCGCAGAGTGACCACCTTGAGGCTGAAGTCGTACAAACCCTGAAACTTGAGATAGGCCCGCATGCACAGGGCCGCCTTTGCGGGCATGCCGTTTAAGTCAATGGCTGAATCCGTGCACTCGTATTTGCTGTAGTGCTTGCGCGGAATGTCATCGCCGGATTCATCGCGGCTGCCGTAAGACTTTTGCAGCAAATGCGCGAAGCGGAAGGAATCGAGTTTGTCACTCTGGTACAGCATGCTCTCAAACAGCACACTGCCCATCGTGATGTCCTGCCCGACATACACGTCGGAACTGCCCTGACAGCTGTTTGTTCTGACATTAAAAAACAGCTTGGTATCGGTTGATTCATTCGCCCAGCAGCGCATGTAGGGATCGGCCGCATCCGGCACCGCATAGCCGCCGTCAAACTGCACCGGCAAAGGCTTTTGCATCAGGCGCGCAATCAGCGCGGATGAATGCTGTTTCAACTGGCGCGTAATCTCGGCCTGAAATCCGGCCGGCGCTACGGGCACTGTGGGGCGGCGTGCCAGCAGCTCTTTGGCATACTGCGCCGGCACCAGAAACCCGCGCGATTCGCCCATGGTCGCAACATTGATGCCGACCACTTCGCCCGCCCGGTTGACCACCGGGCCGCCGCTCATGCCCGGATTGATCGCCCCGGTAAAATGTATGGTGTCGTAAAACGAATGTTCACGCAGCCCGTTATTCACGCCCTCAACGATGACCAGCCCAAGGTCGTTGGGATTGCCCAGCGAATACAATTTTTCGCCCCTTGCCGCACGGCCAGCCTGAAACTGCAATTTCGGCAGCTTGCTGCCCGTGCGCTGCAACAGGGCCAGATCATGCAGCACATCAATGGCGAGCAGGGTAAGCGTACCGCGCTCGCCGTTGCCGGCAACATAGCCCATCTCGTAGATATCCGGCTCAAGCGCATAGCCGGAAACAACGTGGTAGTTGGTAATGACGAGGCCGTCGCCGCTCACATAAAAACCGGAACCAACGGAATTTTGCGACTGGCTGCCCTTGAGCAGCGTGCGGATCTGCAGCACTGCATCCTTGACACCGGAAAATACCGTCTGCGCTCTGCCCTCGACAGTAGCAGGCGCCGCAAAAGATACGGCGGGAATCAGCAAAATCTGCAACAAAAGGGCTTGCCATGTACGCATCAGATAAGCAGATCTCAAGTTTTACTCTCAAATTTCCCGATAAATAAGCTGCTGAACTCTTGCGGCGAAGTCACTTTGAAACGCAATCAACAGGAACCAATCCAATTGTTCAGTATGAGCAACCGTGCTATTTCTATTTCTCGGCCCGGCATAACGGCGCGGTTATCGCTTGCAGCACTGTAGCCGTCTTGGCGTCCCGTACAAATACCGCAATGCCCGTCGTCTCCGGCTTCGCGCCGGATGGTATCTCAAAACGCTCGCGCGCGCTTGGCTTGCCGGACGAATCAATGCTTTTTGAAACAAACAAACCGCGTACTACAAAATCATGCCGCAAACGGCTGCCGCTGTTTTCACCTTTAGCCACCTCGGATACCGGCCCGTTCTGAAACAGCGCGGCATAGATACGCGCCTCGCCCGGATCTACATGCTGGCGCAGTTATGCCTGCACCTCAAATTCAACCTTGCCTGACGCGACAGGATGCTGACGCAATACGATGCTTGCATCCGGCACCGCTGCGCGCGCATTGCGCTCATCTTTCTGCAAATTTCCGCTGTTCGCCCAGGCCTGATAATTTCGCCCTGCCATTGTCACCTGCGGGGGAAACACAAAGCCGCTGCCTGTCACCTTTGTGCCTGTGAACTTTGCGTAGGCATACTGGCGCGCGATATGCCGGATCGGCGAAGCAGTCGCGCCATTCCAGCCCGTCCCAGTTGCCCACCTGAAAAGCAAGAGGCACAAGCTCTGCGGCCGAACATACTTTCGGGACGAGCCCTCCTCTCATCCAGCGATCTGCAGGCGGGCAACTGCTGCAACCTTCGGAAGTATAAAGTTCGACCAGTTCAGCACGTCATATACCAGAACGATTTTCACAAGGCGTGGTATGTGAGATGCCAACAGAGAAGCTTAATAACAGTGTAATTGCCAACCATTTGCTTATTGACCTTGCATTCTCTCGAGTTGACATATTCTTTAGTCGGGGAAGCACTACCAGTGCTTGCATTGCGCGTAATCTATATTATTGCAACGATATGATTATATTAAATAATATTTCTACTTTGCCTTGGCCGCCATCAGCCTGTCATATTTGGCCAGCAACTCTTCATGTGTTTCCACCCTGTCCGGATTCATCGGGATGCATTCCACCGGGCAAACGGCTACGCACTGCGGTGTGTCGTAATGTCCCACACACTCGGTGCATTTGTTGGGATCGATCACATAGATTGTGTCGCCCTGGGAAATCGCGTCGTTGGGGCACTCGGGCTCGCATACGTCGCAATTGATACATTCATCGGTGATCATTAAAGCCATACTTGTTCCTTAATCCTTCTTTTTTTCCAGCAGTTTTTGCGCCACCAGCGGCGATACGAATTTGCCCACATCGCCGCCAAAACGGGCGATTTCCCGCACCATGCTGGCCGAAATAAAGGTGTATTGCTCGGCCGGCGTCAAAAACAGGGTTTCGACATCGGGATGCAGGCTGCGGTTCATGCCGGCCATCTGGAATTCATATTCAAAATCCGACACGGCGCGCAAACCACGCAACACCACGCGTGCATGCTGGTCGCGCACATAATTCATCAGCAGGCCGTCGAAGCCCTCGACTCGCACATTGGCATAGTCCGCGAAAATCTCCCGTGCCATGAGGACACGCTCTTCCAGCGTGAAAAGTGTTGCAATACGGCTCGCTGCAATGGCGACTATCACTTCGCCAAACAGGCCGGCGGCGCGCCGCACCACGTCTTCATGGCCGCGTGTGATGGGGTCGAAGGTTCCGGGGTAAATTACTTTAATCATGTTGTCCATATTGCAGTAATTGATAATGTACTGCGCCGGCCCTGCCGCGTTTGACAACTTGCCATGGTTCTCCAGGCTCGAACAGTGTGCCGCTTTCAATGTAAAGCAGGCCGTGCGGCGTCAATTGCCCGGCCAAAAGCGGCAGGAGTTTTGCAAGATAGTCGCTTTGAAACGGTGGATCGAGAAATATAACATCAAACTGTTCATTTCCACGACTCGCGAAGTTCAGCCCGTCTTCATTGCGCAATGCGATGTTGTGAAAACTCAGCTTCTTGATATTTTCCTGCAGCGTGTAGTATACCTTGCGATTTTTCTCCACCATCACAACCTCTGCCGCGCCGCGCGATGCCGCTTCCATGCCCAGTGCGCCACTGCCGGCAAACAGGTCGAGGCAGCGTTTGTCTGTCAAATCCTGCCCCAGCCAGTTGAACAGGGTTTCGCGCACCCGGTCCGGAGTGGGGCGCAGGGCGTCTGCATCTGGAAATTCCAGGATGCGGCTGCGGTGTGTGCCGCCTATGATGCGTACGCGATTTATTTGCGCGCTCCTTCAGCCTTCTCTCCCGAGCCTGCGCCCGCGGACGCTGTTTCCGGCGCGCCGACTATCACCGTTGCCAACACATCCGGATTCACCTTGCGCTTGAACGCCGCATGAATCTCCGCGGCAGTGACCTTGTTCACCCTGGCAGGAAAATCATCCAGATAGGTTAATGGCAGGTGATAAAAGCCTATCGCACTCAGATAGTCCAGAATTTTTCTGTTGCTGTCGATACGCAACGGAAAGCCGTTGATAATATTCTGTTTTGCGGCGACCAGCTCTTTTTCGGTGACGCCTTTATCAATAAAATCGCGCAGTGTTTTATTCACCAGTTGCAGTGCCTCGTCCGCCTGGTCCTTTCTGGTTTGCAAGCCAATCTGGAACGCGCCGGGCTGCTGCATCGGTATGAAGTAGCTATATACATTGTAAGCCAGGCCGCGCTTCTCGCGAATTTCCTGCATCAGCCGCGATACAAATCCGCCGCCGCCGAGGATGTAGTTGCCCACATACAGCGGGAAATAATCCGCATCGTTGCGCGCGACACCCGTTGAACCGATGAGGATATGGCTCTGCGTTGCAGGATGCGGAATACGTAATGTGCTGGCACTCTTCAGCTTTGTCACCTGCGCAATCTCGCCGCTCGCGCCGCCGGCAGGAAGCTGCGCGGTGAGACTTTGTGCAATGCTCTCGGCGTCCGCGCGGCTTAGATCGCCCATCAACGCCACCACTGCGGATTTCGCGCCGTAGTGTGCGGAGTAAAAAGCTTGCACATCGCTGCGCTGCAGTTTCTCAACGCTGGAAACTTCGCCGGAGGAAGGCAGTCCATAAGGATGGTCGCCAAATACCGCCTTGTAGAAAGCCTTGCTGGCTATGCTCTCGGGCTTGGTCTCGGCCTCTTTCAGCGACGCGACCAGGCGGGTTTTTTCCCGCGCCAGCACTGCCTCGGGAAACAGCGGCCGCTGCAGCACGCGCGCCATGATGTCCAGCGCCTCATCGCGTTGCGCGCGGTTGCTCAAGGTGCGCAGCGAAACACTGGCGCGATCCGCATCAAAATTTCCGCCCAGTTGCGCGCCGGTGTCAGCCAGCTTGCGCGCGATATCATCCTCGCTCAATCCCTCCGCACCCAGCTCGAGCAACGCGCGCGTCATTCCGGCAAGCCCGGATTTTTCTGCACTGTCAAAACCGCTGCCGGCGGGAAAATCCACGGCTACATCCAGCATCGGCAGATCGTGGTTTTCCACAAAATACACCTGGGCGCCGCTGGGCGCCTGCCAGTGCTGGATTTTCGGCGTAGCATAAGCGAGCGGGGCAATAACCAGCAGCAGGCTGGTGGTAACGGCGATTATGAATTTATCGCACATGGGAAGCTCCTTCATCAGTAACTCGTTTGGGTTTTCCGCTAAGAGGTTGCGGATCAAGCACGGCAACGGTCAGGTTGTCATCCCTGAGGATATCGCGCGCCGCATCCTGCACCTGCTGCGCGGTGACCGCCTGTATCCTGGACAGCATCACCGGGATATCCTGATAGGTCAAACCTATGCTTTCCATCTGCCCAATCTGCATCGCTTGATAAAACACCGAATCAAGCTTGTACACTTCGTTTGCGGTTACCTGCGCCTTTACCCGGGCAAGCTCCTGATCGCTTATGCCGTCACGCACCAACTGGGCAATTTGCTCGCGCAATGCTTTTTCCAGCTCTGCGACACTGGTGCCTGCGCTTGGCGTGCCTTCGAGCGTAAACAAACTCGGGCCGCGCGCAGTCCCGTCATATCCCGCGCCGGCACTACTTGCTATCTGCTTTTCACGCACCAGATTTTTATTCAGGCGCGCCGATTGATTGCCGTCCAGCACACCCGCCAGCACCTCCAAAGCATAAGGCACGGTGTCCCTCCCCGGATTGCGCAGCGTCGGCGCATGGTATGCCATCACCAGCAACGGCAACTCCGCAGGCGCCTTGACGGTAAGGCGCTTGATGCCCAACTGGGTCGGCTCGCTGAAGTTTTTCCGCACCGGTAGCGTACGCGACGGGATACCGCCGTAGTAGCGTTGCGCCATGGCAAACACTTCCTTTGCGTTAACGTCGCCCGCCACCACCAGCACCGCATTATTGGGCGCATACCAGCGCCGATACCAGGCGCGTGCATCGGCGGCGGTGAGCGTCTTCAAATCATTCATCCAGCCAATAACAGGGTGGCGGTAGGGATGCTCCTGAAAAGACATGGACATCAGATTTTCAAACAGCAGCGCGTGCGGCTCATCGTCGGTACGCATGCGCCGCTCTTCCATCACCACCTGGATTTCCTTGTTGAACTCGGCGTCGGATAACAACAGGTTGCGCATGCGGTCCGATTCCAGTTTCATTGCCAGCTCCAGCTTGTCTTTATGCAGTTGCTGGAAATAGGCGGTGTAGTCATAACTGGTAAACGCATTTTCGCGGCCGCCTGCCGCCGCGATAAGCTTGGAGAATTCGCCCGGCGCTACCGTTTTTGTGCCTTTGAACATCATGTGCTCGAGCACATGGGCGATGCCGGTGGTGCCCGTAATTTCGTCCATGCTGCCCGCCCGGTACCAGATTTGCTGTACCAGTACCGGCGCGCGGTGATCTTCCTTGACGATTACCTTGAGACCGTTGCCCAGTGTCTTTTCAAATACTTCTGCCTGTGTCAGCACGGGTATCAGGCAGGCCAGAATGACCAGCAGTTTCAATAAAATTTTATGCATCCGCTACCCCCAATATTTTTGGACTAATCCCGCTCAATCAGAATAGAATACTATTACGGCTGCCCCAGCATGCGCAGCAAACGATGCGCATTATGCTCTATTTTGTTACCTTTCGACCACTTCTCCCGAGTCCCATAGACCACACAAATCATGTTAGGTTTCCTGAAAAAATCCGCATCCGGTGCCGCCAATCGCCTTTTAACAACCAAGGATTCCAGCTGGCTGGGCCGCCTGAAAGTTGGCTTGGCGCGCACCGGCAGCCAACTGTCCGGCCTGTTTTCGCTGGGCGGCAAGATTGACGAAGAGTTGTATGAAGAACTGGAAACTGTCCTGATTACCTCGGACGTCGGCATGGATGCTACGCGCCTGCTGCTGGCCGATGTGCGGCGCCAGGTAAAGGAAATGCGCCTCACCGATGCGGCGCAATTAAAAGAAGCATTGGCGCACAGCCTGCTCAAGTTGCTGACACCGCTCGAGCAACCACTGGAGATCGGCAAGCAGCAACCCTTCGTCATCATGCTGGTTGGCGTGAATGGCGCGGGCAAAACCACTTCTATCGGCAAGCTGGCGAAATACTTTCAGGGACAGGGCAAATCCGTGCTGCTCGCCGCAGGCGACACCTTTCGCGCCGCCGCCCGCGAGCAGTTGATGGAATGGGGCGCACGCAACAATGTAACCGTGATTGCGCAACAAAGCGGCGATGCCGCAGCGGTTATTTTCGACGCGATACAGGCGGCACAGGCGCGCAAGATTGACGTGGTGCTGGCTGATACCGCCGGCCGCCTGACCACCCAGGCGCATTTGATGGAAGAAATCAAGAAGGTCAAGCGCGTAATCGCCAAGGCGCTTCCCGGCGCGCCACACGAGGTGCTGCTGGTGCTGGATGCCAATACCGGCCAGAACGCGCTCAGCCAGACGAAAGCCTTTGACGATGCGCTGGATGTCACCGGGCTGGTGTTAACCAAGCTGGATGGCACGGCCAAGGGCGGTGTGGTGGCCGCGATTGCCAAGGCGCATCCGATACCGGTGCGCTTTATAGGCGTGGGCGAGGGACTGGATGATCTGCGCCCGTTCGTAGCCGAAGATTTTGTTGCGGCGCTGCTGGAACTGGATACATGATACGTTTCAGCCAGGTGTCCAAGCGTTATCCCGGCGGCTATGCGGCACTGAAAAACGTCAGCTTCGAAATCGCGGCGGGAGAAATGATTTTCCTCACCGGGCACTCGGGTGCAGGCAAAAGCACCCTGCTCAAACTGATTGCCGCGATCGAACGCCCCAACGGCGGCACGGTGCTGGTCAACGGCCAAAACATCGGCAAGATCAAGGCTGCGGGGGTGCCCTATCTGCGCCGCAATTTCGGCCTGATTTTTCAGGATCACAAGTTATTGTTTGACCGCAACCTGTTCGACAATGTGATGCTGCCTTTGCAAATCGCGGGCTTCGATCACCGCGAAAGCGCCAAGCGGGTGCGCGCCGCGCTCGACAAGGTAGGCCTGCTGAAACGTGAAAAAGCCAACCCCATTTCCCTCTCCGGCGGAGAGCAACAGCGCCTGTGCATCGCGCGCGCCATTGTCAACCGCCCCTCCATCCTGCTGGCGGACGAACCGACCGGCAATCTCGACTTGGATAGCGCCAACGCCATTATGGATATTTTTAAATCTTTTCATCAGGTTGGCGCCACGCTGCTGATTTCCACACACGACGAAAGTATCCTGCGCTCGTATAAGGGTCGCAGCCTGACGCTTAAACAGGGAGAATTGCAGCCATGAAAAGCTGGTTGATACACCACCTGTATGTGCTCCAGCTTACCCTGCAGCGACTGCGCACCACCCCTTTTTCCAGCCTGCTGAACGTTCTGGTGATTGGCGTTGCACTGAGCCTGCCTACCGGCGGCTATGTGCTGTTGCAGAACATTCAAAGCCTGTCGGACAAACTGGTGGGCACGCCGCAAATCAGCATCTTCCTGAGCATGAATGTGACTCAGGACGACATTTCGCGCATCAGCAAACAACTGCAGCAACATAGCGCGGTCTCCCGTATCGAGTTTGTGCCGCGCGAACAGGCGTTACTGCAGTTGCAGCAAAGCACGGGGTTGGCGGATATAACCGCAGGCCTGGCACAAAACCCGCTGCCGCACGCGTTCATTGTCTATCCCAAGAGCAAAGACCCTCAGGCGCTGGAAACACTGCGCGATGAATTAAAGACGTGGCCCAAGTTTGACCACGTACAACTGGATTCGGCCTGGGCGCGCAAACTTGAAGCCCTGCTGAAATTCGGACGGCTCGCGGTGCTGATACTCGCCGTGCTGCTGAGTTTTGCGCTGGTCGCCATTACGTTTAACACCATACGCCTGCAAATCCTCACTCAACGCGAAGAAATCGAGGTGTCCAAACTCATCGGTGCAAGCAACGGTTTTATTCGCCGCCCTTTCCTGTATTTCGGCTTGGCTCAGGGCTTGCTGGGCGGCAGCGCTGCCTGGCTGATTATTACAGTCAGCTTGAGCCTGTTGAATGCCAGCATGGCAGATCTTACACAACTCTATGCCAGCAACTTCAGCCTGCATCAGCTGTCTATAGGCGACAGCCTTACGCTGCTGGCATTCTCGGCTTATTTGGGCTGGCTGGGAGCTTTATTGTCAGTCGCTCAACATCTGTGGCAAATTGAGCCGCATTAACTTTTCATGAAAACTATGATATGGTTGGTCGCATCGTCGATTGCCAACTTTTATTTTGTTTAGAATAACAGCAACATTATGTTTTATAAGCATTAAAACGTAACAACAATGCGAGTGGATGATTTTTAAATATTTAGAACTTCCATATAGTGTGGCACTCTAATTAATAGAGTGCTAATATTTAATTATTGGAGGAAACGTTTATGACATACAACTTGCCTTTAGCCATACCTTCGCTTGCTGTTGGAAGCCTTGATAATTACATCACTTCGGTAAAAAGCTTTCCCATGTTGACGCATGAGGAAGAGTTGGATTTGGCCACGCGCTTTCAGCGCGACAATGATCTGGATGCTGCACGTAGCCTTGTGCTGTCGCACTTGCGTGTCGTTGTGAGTGTAGCCCGCGGCTATTCAGGCTATGGTTTGCCGCAGGCAGACTTGATTCAGGAGGGCAATATCGGTTTGATGAAAGCGGTCAAACGCTATGATCCGAGTCGGGGCGTACGCTTGGTTTCATTCGCTTTGCACTGGATACGGGCAGAGATGCATGAGTATGTTTTGCGCAATTGGAGGCTGGTAAAGATTGCGACTACAAAAGCGCAACGCAAGCTGTTCTTTAATCTGCGCAGCCTGAAGCATGGTCTGGAGTCTCTGAAGCCGCAGGAAGTGAAAAAAATTGCGCTTGAACTGAATGTAAGTGAAAGCGATGTGGTCGAAATGGAAGCGCGTTTCAATGGTCGCGAAATGGCGCTGGAGTCGGATGTGGACGATGAAGACGACAAGTTTTCGCCTATCGCCTATCTGGCGGCGGACACCGAAAATGAGCCTCCCAACACCCTGGAGAAAGCCGAGCGTGATCACCTGGAAACGGTAGGGTTAAGCCGCGCGCTGAACAGCCTGGATGAACGCAGCCGCCGCATTATTGAGGCGCGCTGGTTACAGCAGAATGAAGACGTCGCCACTTTGCACGAATTGGCTGAAGAGTTCGATGTTTCGGCTGAACGTATCCGCCAAATCGAGAAGAAAGCATTGAGCAAGATGCAGGTCAACATGCTGGCACATGCTTGACGCTTCG
>Ga0315268_10001082_pt1 | contig 31653 bp, 22 predicted proteins | sample C1_top_MG_FD_204535 | JGI IMG/M metagenome (GOLD analysis project Ga0315268, IMG submission 204535) | Sediment microbial communities from Yellowstone Lake, YNP, Wyoming, USA - C1_top | ecosystem: Environmental > Aquatic > Freshwater > Lake > Sediment | place: USA: Wyoming | collected 2017-08-01
GCTGATCCTGCTGGCGGACGAGCCGACGGGGAACTTGGACTCGAAGAACGGCGAAGCGGTGATGGAGCTGCTGCGCGAGCTGCATCAGGAAGGCGCGACGATCTGCATGGTGACGCACGACCCGCGCTTCGCGCGCCACGCCGACCGCACCGTTCATCTCTTTGACGGCCGCATCGTGGAGGAGAGCGTCGAGGTAGCCTGAGGCTTCCCAGTCCGCAAGGGTGGTTCCTCCGACCGAATCATCGCGGCCGGTTCCATCGGAATTCCGCAGACCGCTGACCATAGGGGTGGGCCGAGATGCAGACGCTTTGGCAGGATCTCCGGTTCGGCGCGCGCATGCTGGCCAAGAGCCCGGGGTTCACCCTGGTCGCGGTCCTGACTCTGGCCCTCGGCATCGGCGCCAACACCGCCATCTTCAGCGTGGTCAACGCCGTCCTGCTACGCCCTCTACCATTTCCTGAGCCCGATCGGATTGTCTACATCTACGGACCCGCGATTGACACCGCCAACTGCCTCGAGTGGAAGCAGCAGACAAAATCCTACGAGAGCTTCGCCGGCACCTCCTTGGATCGGGTGGTTTTCACGGGCACAGAGGGGCCCGAACGGCTGCGCGCAGTGCAAGTGACCTCGGATTTCTTTTCGGTGCTCGGCGTGCGCCCCGCGCTCGGCAGAGAGTTTCTCCCCGAGGAATTTACTTCCGGCGGGCCAGGCGCGGTGATCCTGAGCCACAACTTCTGGCAAGAGAAACTTGGCGGCCAGCACGATGCGCTTGGCCGCACCTTAGTCCTCGACCGAAAACCCTACACCGTCGTGGGAGTCTTGCCGCAGGATTTCGGCCCGGTTCGGTGGGGAGGCATCGAAATGTGGCTGCCGCTGATTCCGGCTCGGGCCCAGGGTGCCGAGGCGATTGCGAGGCTGAAGCCGGGCATAACGCTGGAATCGGCGCGTGCGGAAGCGGAAGCCATCGCCACACGCTTTCCCGACGACGCGCGGCGCTCGGCGCGCGACCCCCGGATTCGTGTCGCGCTCTACAAAGACCTGCTCGTCGATATGAACGACGTTCGGCTCACCCTGCTTGTTCTGTCGGGCGCAGTAGGATTCGTCCTGCTCATCGCTTGCGTCAACGTGGCCAACCTCTTGCTGGCGCGGGCCGCCGGCCGCGACCGTGAAATTGCCATCCGCAGCGCGCTGGGCGCGGGACGTCGCCGTCTGTTGCAGCAATTGCTCACCGAAAGCTTGCTCCTCTCAGTTGTCAGCACGGCCCTGGCGTTGCTTGTCGCGCAGTGGTGCACGAGTTTCCTGCTGTACCTCTTGCCCTACCGCATCCCGCGCATCGAACAGGCCACGCTGGACACCACTGTGTTTGCTTTTGCTGCGCTGCTGGCGGTCGTGACGGCGGCGATTTGCGGCCTCGTTCCTGCGCTGCAAGCCACGCGGGTGGATTTGAACCTTGCACTGCGCGCAGGCGCACGCGGCGCTGTGGGCAGCGCGGGGCACCGCCGGATGCGCTCTGCGCTGGTGATCACCGAAATAGCCCTGGCGATGGTGTTGCTAGTGGGGGCTGGCCTGCTCGTGAAAGCGTTTCTTGTGTTGCGGCCGGTGAATCCCGGTTTCGACCCCGCGAACAAGCTGACCCTGCGCATCGATTTGCCGGGGTCTCGCTATCCGCAATCAGCGCAACAGGCAATGTTCCTGCGGCAAGTCATGGAGCGTATCAGCGCCATTCCGGGCGTACAGGCCGTGGCGGCTTCCTCGGATCTGCCGTTTACAGGCATGTCTTACGTTCCCGACATTCTGATCGATGGCAAGAAAGTCGCCGGTGCAGGCCGGGGGTGGATTTATTACCGCGCGAGTTCGCCGAATTTCTTTCGCGTGATGGGCGTCCCCGTGATTGCCGGGCGCGACTTCACGGATACGGATGTTGAAGGCGCGCCTCGAGTCGCCATCATCAACCAGGCGACGGCGCGAAAATTCTGGGGCGGCGAGTCTCCGCTTGGACGCCGGCTCACCGTTGTGTTGGGAGGCGAAAGTGTTGAGTACGCCGTCGTGGGAGTTGCGCGCGATGCGCGAATCTTCGGGGGCTCGTCATCGCCGCGGCCCGAGCTCTACGTTCCTTTCTACCAGACACCGGACACGCGGATCGCGCTTGTCGTACATACCACTGACGAGCCGTCGCGCTATCCGTCTACAGTCCGCGCGGCCGTGCGCTCGGTCGGTCCCGAGGTTGTGGTGAGCGACATCCAGCCACTTGACCGCTTGCTCGCGGAATCGGTCGCCTTCCCGCGTTTCCACGCCACGCTGGTGGGTCTCCTCGCTGGCTTGGCGATGCTGCTTGCGGTGTCCGGCATCTACGGTGTGATCTCCTATTCGCTTAGCCAGCGCACCCAGGAGATCGGCATTCGCCTCGCGCTGGGCGCGCGGCCGGCCGACGTGCTGAGCATGGTGCTGCGCCAGGTGCTCGTGCTCGTCGCCGTCGGTGTGGTGATTGGCCTCGGTGGTGCTTGGGGGCTCACGCGCTATATGAAGAGCCTGCTGTTTGAAGTTCCGCCGACGGATGCGGTGACGTTCGCCGCAGTGACGCTCGTGTGGTTCGTCGTGGCCGCGCTGGCCTGCTACGTGCCGGCCCGGCGCGTTCTGCGCGTCGAGCCGATGGTCGCGCTGCGTTACGAATAACTTGGGAGGGGAACATGGATACACTCTGGCAGGATTTTCGCTACGGACTCAGGCTGTTGGTCAAAAGCCCGGGGTTTGCCACGGTGGCCGTGCTCTCGCTCGCCTTGGGCATCGGCGCCAACACGACCATCTTCACGCTCATCAACACGCTGTTCCTGAAACCACTTCCGGTGGAAGAGCCCTCGCGCGTAATGGCGATTTTCGGCACCGATGCAAACGAGATCGGAAACGCTGTCGGACAATTCTTGCCAGTCTCACAACCGAACCTGACCGACTACCGCCAGAACAATACCGTCTTCAGCGGCCTGACCATCATGACCTTCGGGGCGGTGAGCCTCTCGGGCACCGAAGAACCCGCGAATCTGGGAGCACAGCTCGTCTCCGGAAATTACTTCGATGTCCTCGGGGTGAAAGCAGCATTTGGCCGCACATTTCTGCCGGAGGAAGACACCACGCTGGGCACGCACCCGGTCGTTGTGCTGAGTTACGGCAGCTGGAAACGCCGCTTCGGCGGAGACCCCACCCTGGTCGGCCGCACCATCACGCTGAACCGCCTGCCCTTCACCGTCATCGGCGTGATGCCGGAGGGATTCCGCGGCACATTCATCCTCGGCGGACCGGACGTTTGGATTCCCTTGGCCATGCGGAACCAGGTGCTGCCCCCGCAGCTGCTCCAATGGTACGACACACGCCGCGCGCTCATATGTCTCGCCTTCGCCCGCCTGAAGCCGGGTGTCTCCATGGAACAGGCTCAGGCGGAAATGACCGCCATTGCCGCGCGCCTGGAAAAGGCCTACCCCCAGGACAACGAGAAACGCAGCGTGAGACTCGTGCCGCTGTCCCAGGCCGCCATCGGGCCGAACCAGCAGGGCGCCTTCGTGACGGCAGGGGCGGTTCTGATGGGAGCGGTGGGCCTGGTTCTGTTGATTGCCTGCTCGAACGTGGCCAATCTTCTGCTCTCGCGCGCGGCCGTGCGCGAGCGCGAAATCGGAATCCGCCTGGCCCTTGGCGCTACCCGCGCTCGTCTCTTGCGCCAGCTGCTTACCGAGAGTCTTGTACTGGCTGTACTCGCCGGTGTCCTCGGACTGCTTGTAGCCTACTGGGCCCGCGACCTGCTCTGGTCCCTGCGTCCTCCATTTCTGGCGCAGAACGGAGTCCAGCTGGATTTGACTTTCGACGCGCGCGTGCTCCTGTTCACCCTGGGGCTTTCCGTGGTGACGGGACTCGTCTTCGGACTTGTGCCGGCCCTGCAAGCCTCTCGAACCGACTTGGTCAACACGCTCAAAGAGCGCACGGCACAATCGCGCGGGCTGTATCGCCTGTTCGGCGTGCGGAACATTCTGGTGATGGCGCAGGTTGCGTTGTCGATGCTCGCGCTGATTGGCTCGGGGCTATTCCTCCGCAGCCTCTGGAAAGCGCAGCAGATCGACCCCGGCTTCAATACGCAGAACCTGATGATTGTTAACTTCGATTTGGGGACGCAGGGCTACGACCAGCCGCGTGGCCTCGAGTTCTATCGCCGCTTGAGCGAACGCCTGAATGCGTTGCCCATGGTGCAGGCCGCTGGGGTCTCTTCCTCCGCGCCTTTTGCCGGCGGTTTCCAGCGCACTGTCTTTCCGCAGGGCGTGGACAACACCGACCGCCGCAACGGTGCGCTCACACCTTTCAATTCCGTGGACACGGGTTACCTGGAGGCCATGGGGATCCCGATTCTCCGCGGGCGAAATTTCACTGCGGCCGATCGGGAGGGCGCACCGCTGGTGGCCATCGTGAACGAAGCGATGGTGCGCCGCTTCTGGCCTAACGAAGAGGCATTGGGCAGGCGCTTCACCGTTTTCGGCGAATCATGGGTGTTTGAAGTTGCGGGCATCGCCCGCAACAGCAAGTACCTGACCCTCGGCGAAGCTCCGCAGCCCATTGTCTACGTTCCCATCGAGCAGATTTACGTCCCCGCCGTCACCCTGCACGTCCGCACCAAGGGCGACCCGGCTGCTGTTATCGGCACGATTCGCGCCGAAGTGCAGGCGCAGGACCGCAATCTGCCGCTGACCGGCGTCAACACAATGCAGGAAACTCTCGCGCAAGTGCTCTGGGCGCCCAAGATGGGGGCGGGGATGCTTGGCCTGTTTGGACTTCTGGCGCTGTTTCTCGCTTCCCTGGGGATTTACGGGGTGATGTCCTATTCCGTTACGCAGCGCAGGCACGAGATCGGCATCCGCATGGCCCTGGGAGCGCAGGCGAGCGACGTGATGGGGCTCGTCCTCCGCCAGGGATTGATTATCGTCGGAGCCGGACTGATTGCCGGCCTGGGCCTCGGCGCTGCGTTGACCGGGCTGGCCCGAAACCAGATGTCTCAGATCTTATTTGGCGTGGATTCCATGGATCCGGTCACCTTCGGTGGTACGGCCGTGATTCTCGCGTCCGTGGCGCTCATCGCCAGTTATCTGCCCGCACGCCGCGCTACCCGCGTAGATCCGATGGTTGCTTTGCATTACGAATGACGGGGGACTGCTGTCGGATGCAGCTCCGTCTGAGTCCGGGCAGGGAAAGGGGATCATCATGGCTTCATCGGCTGGCGGCATTGTGGCGGCCGCAGTACCATACTCCTCGGGTCGGGATGCAAAGATGAAGAACTCCGATTCCAACATCCCTCGCGTGCTGGTGGCGGATGACCAGCCCGACGTGCGCGAAGCGCTGCGCCTGCTGCTCAAGGGCGAAGGCTACCGCATCGAAGAAGCCACCTCGCCCGCCGGAATCCTCGCCGCGCTCGAATCGCAGGACTTCGACGTCGCCCTGATTGACCTCAACTACGCGCGCGACACAACGTCCGGCCAGGAAGGGCTCGAATTGCTGCCGCGCATTCTGGCCCTCGACAGCATGCTGCCCGTGGTCGTGATGACTGCGTGGGGAAGTGTGGAAGTGGCCGTCGAAGCCATGCGCCGCGGGGCGCGCGACTTCATCCAGAAGCCTTGGGAGAACGCCCGCCTGCTTGCCATCATTCGCACCCAGGTGGAATTACACCGCGCCCTGCGGCGCAGCCAGCGCCTGGAAGCCGAAAACGATCTGCTCCGCGACGCCGGACTCCCCCGGATGATTGCCGAGTCGTCGGCGATGAAGCCGGTGCTCGAACTGATTGCCCGGGTCGGCCCCTCCGACGCCAATGTGCTCGTCACCGGCGAGCATGGCACGGGGAAAGAAGTCGCCGCGCGGACCCTGCACGCGCTTTCGCGCCGCGCCTCCAAGCCGATGGTCACCGTGAACGCCGGAGGCCTCTCCGAGGGCGTTTTCGAAAGCGAGCTCTTCGGCCACGTCCGCGGCGCCTTCACCGATGCCCGCGCCGATCGCGTCGGCCGCTTCGAGCTCGCTGACGGCAGCACGCTCTTCCTGGACGAAATCGCCAACGTGCCACTGAACCTTCAGGCCAAGCTGCTGCGGGTACTCGAGACCGGCGAGATGGAGCGCGTCGGCTCGTCCAAAACTCGGGCGGTGGACGTTCGCATCATCTCCGCGACGAACTCCAACCTGGCTGAGGAAGTGGCCACCGGCCGCTTCCGCGAGGACCTGCTCTTCCGTTTGAATACGATTGAGATGCGCTTGCCGCCCTTGCGCGATCGCCGCGAAGACATCCCGCTGCTCGCGACGCATTTCCTCATGCAGTACTCGCGGCGTTACGGGAAAACTCTGGCCAGCTTCGATGCCGCCGCGATGCAGGCGCTGCTAGACCACCCCTGGCCGGGCAACATCCGCGAACTCGACCACACCATCGAACGCGCGGTGCTGCTGGCCCAGGACAACGCCGTGCGCTCGAGCGACCTCGCCCTGCGCGCCGGACGCGAAGGCGCCCCGCGCATCGAAGAGATGACGCTCGAAGAAGTCGAACGCCACTTGATCCAGAAAGCCCTCGCACGTTTCGACGGCAACGTGAGCCACGCGGCCAAGTCGCTGGGTCTCAGCCGCAGCGGCTTGTACCGTCGCCTGCAGAAATACGGTTTATGAAGAAAATCGGCCATGAACGCCACATTTTCCTGTTGGCACTTCTGGCTGGCCTGCCCGCGGTAATTGTTTCCCTCAGTTTGCTCTGGATGGGCGATTTCACACCTCGGGTCCAGTGGACGCTTTCCCTCCTGGTTCTCTGTTTCTGGCTCGGCTACTCGCTGGCGCTGAAAGGCCGGGTCATCGTTCCGCTCTATACGTTGTCCAACCTGCTGGCGGCGCTGCGCGAAGGGGACTACTCGATCCGCGCCCGCGGCAGCCGCAAGGGCGATGCGCTCAACGATGTCACCGTCGAGGTGAACGCGCTCGGCGAAACGCTTCGCGAACAACGCCTCGGTGCGCTCGAAGCCACCGCGTTGCTCCGCAAGGTGATGGCGGAAATCGATGTCGCGGTATTCACCTTTGACAACGAGCACCGCCTGAAGCTGGTCAACCGCGCCGGCGAGCGCCTGCTGAATCGCCCGGCCGAGCGTCTCCTTGGCCGCCGCGCCGCCGAGTTGGGATTGGAGGAATGCCTGGACGGAGACGCCTCGCGCACCCTGCAAAAAGCGTTCCCAGGCGGCACCAGCCGCTGGGGGATGCGCCGCAGCAGCTTCCGCGAAGGCGGCCTGCCGCACACCTTGCTGGTGCTCTCTGACTTGAGCCGCGCCCTGCGCGAAGAAGAGCGCCAGGCCTGGCAGCGCCTGATCCGCGTGCTCGGCCACGAGTTGAACAACTCTCTCGCGCCGATCAAGTCCATGGCGAACTATCTGGAGATAGGCGTGGTCAAAGAGCCGCGCGCCTCCGACTGGGAAGAAGACCTGAAGCGCGGCCTCAACGTCATTGCCGCGCGCGCGGAGGCGCTGAGCCGCTTCATGGGTGCCTACGCGCGTCTGGCGCGGCTGCCCTCCCCAAAGCTGCAGCCTGTCGACGTGGCGGCGTGGGTGCGTCGTGTCGCCACCCTCGAACCCCGCCGCGCGGTGGCCGTGGTTCCCGGGCCCGAGCTATCCATTCAGGCGGACCCCGACCAGCTCGAGCAGTTGCTCATCAACCTTGTACACAATGCCGTGGACGCCGCGATCGAAACCGGCGGCGGCGTGCAGGTGGGATGGACGCGACGCGATTCAACTGTCGAGGTCTGGGTGCAGGACGAAGGGCCCGGTCTATCGAGTACCGCGAACCTGTTCGTGCCCTTCTACACGACTAAGCCCGGCGGCTCCGGCATCGGCCTGGTGCTTTGCCGACAGATTGCCGAAGCCCACGGCGGCTCGCTGACTCTCGAAAATCGCGCCGGCGCCACCGGTTGCGAGGCGCGGCTCACTCTTCCCGTCTAGCCTTCCCGGGATTCTTCCGCCCGGCTACTGCGTGCTCACTTCCATCCGCGTCCGGATGACCCGCAGGATCGAGTCTCGGCCGATCATGCCCACCACGTGACCGTCAGAGACCACCGGCATCTGGTTGACGTCCCTTTCCTGCATTCGCTCCAGCACCGCCAGTGCCGGTTCGTCCGGCGACGTCCACTGAATTTCCGCGCTGGGCATCATTGCCGCCTGGACCGACGTCGCCGACCACTCCTCGCGCGGAAAGCGGTTCAGTGCATGCAGGGTCATCATGCCCAGCAAGCGTTCGTTGTCCACCACCAGGTGGCACCGCCGCCCGGTGCGCAACACTTCCTGTACGTATTCTTCGAGCGAAGCATCGCGCGAAACCGCTGGCAACTCGCTGCTCATCAGGTCGGCCGCGCGAAGCCCCTGCAGGGTCGAACGAATCGCCACCTGCGCGAAACTTTCCTGCGAAGCCGTCAGCAAGAACCACCCGATGAAAGCGATCCACAGCCCGCCGATCCAGTTACCCCTCAGCGCCTGCCAGATCCCGATGAAGATCATCAGGTAGGCAAACAACTGTCCGCCGCGCGAGGCCACTCGCGTCGCCCGCGCAAAATCGCCGGTCCATCCCCACACAATGGAACGCAGGATGCGTCCGCCGTCGAGCGGGAACCCCGGCACCAGGTTGAACGTCGCCAGCGCAAAATTGGTGAGGGCCAGCCAGCCGGCCAGCGCACCTAACATTTCGCTGGAGGGAAACACCCGCATAAGAAGCAGAAAGCACCCCGACAGAAAGTAGCTCGACACCGGTCCGGCCACAGCCACCCAAAATTCCTGCCGCGCCTTCGCGGGCTCGCGGCCGATGCGCGCCACGCCGCCGAAAACAAACAGCGTGATGGAAACCACCGGGATGCGATACCGCAGAGCAACGACACTGTGTGACAACTCGTGAAACAGCACCGAGCCGAAAAACAGCAGGCTGGTCAATACGCCGACTGTCCAGTGCTGGCCCTGGCTCCATTTGGGATGCTGGTCGGTGAACTGCATCGCCAACGAAAACGTGATGAGCGCAAAGATGATGAACCAACTGGAGTGCAGATAGATGGGTATCCCAAAAATCTTTCCGATTCGCAGGCCCGATTCCGGCATCGCTTCACCGCCTCTATCGCAATTATAGCTGAGAAGGAACGCGTTTGGCGTTCCACACCGTGTCGGCCAAGCCACGGAAGCGCTGTCCCGCTACAACGCTAACTTGTTCATTTGCATGCAGATACAAAGCGGCCTGCGCCGTGCCTCCTCCATTTTCGGAGGACGTCAGGAGGCAGCCATGCGGCGGACAGAAGCCGGCAGCCATCAGGTGGAGCGAAGCAGCAGGCGATTCTCACCTTGGGTTGCCCTCGCAGCGATTCTGTTGATCCCGGCCACTGAGCCTTCTGCAGGCACCGGCGGCGACAAAGTGGAAGCGAAATCTGCGGCGCCCCAGAGCCAGGCGGTTGCCGCAGGCAGCGAGCCTCAGGGCCGCCGCATCGTCATCAATATTCCAGATCGCAAACTGGCGCTGATGGAAGGCGACCGGGTCATCAAGATCTACCCGGTGGCCGTTGGCTCCGGCGTGAGCCCCAGTCCGCGCGGCAATTACACCATCGCAAACCGCATCCCCCAGCCCACCTACTACGCGCCGGGAAAAGTGATTCTGCCCGGCCCGGCAAACCCGCTGGGGACGCGCTGGCTGGGTCTGAGCCTGAAAGGATTTGGCATTCACGGCACGAATGAGCCGCGCTCGATCGGCAAGCGCGCCTCGCATGGCTGCATCCGTATGCGGAACGCGGATGTCGAGGAATTGTTCGAACTGGTGCGGGCCGGCGATTCCGTCGAGTTGCACGGCGCGCGCACCGTCGAGCTGGCGCAGATTTTCAGAGCGCAGGATCCGGCCCGGCCGAAGACGCAGCCCCGACAGGTCGGGGCAACGCCTGTGGTCATCGCGGTAGCAGTGCCGTAGGAAACCTCGGCGGAGAGGAGAGCGACGATGACGATTCTGACCACGGGACTGGCGCTGGCTGCAACCACGCTGACCTCATTCCTGCTGGCGGCTTGGCTTGCGCGGCTCTGTCTGCGCGGCGTGCTGTGGGCAGTCGGGGTTGCCCGCCGCTAGTGTGGCGGGCCTGCCCGCCAGGGCTTTGGCGGGAACAAGATGTGGGCCTTCCGCCCGGAACTGAGGAGGAAAGACCCAAGTTGCCCTCGACCGTCGGCCACAGAATCCCGGGGATCCTGACGGCCCGCCGCGACAAGATGGAACTGCCGCGCGCAGACCCGGCGGGCGTCCCTAGTGGAGACCGCTGGCGATAGCCCCTGCGGGTGGCTTCGGACGGCGCGAGAGAATCCGCCGCCTCGCGCGCCACGAAGCCACCCCGCCCGCGGTTTCTAACTTGCATCCCACCGCTCTTGCTTCGGCAAACCGCAGGAACGCTAACCTGTAGGGGCGCGGCTTGCTGCGCCCTGAATCTCAAAACCGCATCAAATCGCGTCCTACAACAATTTTCCCTTTGAAGAATTTTCCCGCGCGTTCCAGAAACGTTTTTTCCGCATCCTCGGGAATCAGGTGCGTCAACACCAGCATCTTGACCCCGGCGCGCGCCGCGACCTGTCCCGCTTCTTCGGCGCTCGTGTGGTAATGCTTCAACCTCGCCGCCACTTCGGGCTTGTCCACGCGATCGAAGTGTTCCGGCAGGTAAGCTTCGTGGATCAGGATATCCGCACCCTTCGCGTGGCGGATCAGATTTTCACTGGGCCGCGTGTCACCGGAAATCACCACGCTCTTGCCCTTCGAGTCGAAGCGGAAACCGAAGGCAGGCTCGACCGGGCTGTGGTCCACCAGGAACGCCGTGATGCGCACGTCTCTGTCTTCGTAGACCACGCCCTCGCGCAAGATGTGCGGGTTCACCGTTGCGCCCGCACCGGGGTGCATTTCCGTTTTGTCACGCCGGGTGGCAATGTCCGCGGCGAAAAATTTCACCACCGCGTCAGCCAGCTCGCGCGTGCCCTCGGGCCCGTAAAGTTCGAGTGGCGCGTAGCGCCCGAAAATCCAGCTCGTCGCGAACAGGTCGGGCAGCCCGGAGGTGTGGTCGGAGTGCAGGTGCGTCAGAAAAACGGCGTGCAGATTCTTCAACGGCAAGCCTGTGACTGCAAGCCGCATCACCACGCCGCGCCCCGCATCGACGACAAACAACTTCTCGCCGACGACAACAGCGGTGGAAGGTCCTGCGCGCTCTGGATCGGGTCGCGGATACCCCGTTCCCAAGAGGATGACCTGCATTTCGCCCGCGCGCGCGGCTTTGCTCTGTGCGAAGCCTGCTGCAACAAAGGCGCCCAGCACGGCAACTCCAGCCAGTGTGATCAGGAGACACTCAATTCTGCTTCGCATGTGCGGACTTTATTGCGCTGCGCGCGCCGGCGTCAACCGGCGCCCGCCGCGGCCTGTGCTATGATGGCCCGTGCCGCACATGCATCGCGATTCGACTTGTGGTGAGCCGCGTCGAACCATGCGGATTCTTCGCCGTCGTATTTCTCCAGCGCTTCTTCTCGCCTTCACGCTCGCCGTACCGTTCTCCTGTTTTGCGCAGGATTTGGGCACCGCCGCACGCGCCCTCGGTCGCCAGATTGTCGTCAGCGTCGGCACAGAAAAACGCGTCGCCCTGCAAGTTCGGAATATCTCCAGTCTCAGCCCCGCGCTTGTGGAGCAGGCCCGCGCCGCGCTTGAAGCGGAATTGCGGAGCCAGTTGGTGCGGGTGACTGCTGAGCCGGAAGTGGACGCTTCGGTTCGCGTTACACTCTCGGAAAACTTGGAGTCCTACTTGCTTGTCGCGGAAATCGAGCACGAAGGTTCCAGCGAAGTCGCCATCGTAGAGACGTCGCGCGTCGCTGCGGTCCCCGCCACGCCGGCGGAGACGTTGCCTCTGGAAAAAACGCTGCTCCTCGGACAGGTCGAGCAGATCCTGGATGTGGCCGTGCTGTTCGGCGAGGATGCGCGGCCCACAGCGATGCTGGTCCTCGAACCTTCGCGCGTGGCGCTTTACACCCAAGAGGCGTCGCGCTGGCAATTCCGCCAGTCGCAGCCGATCCCGCACGATTGGCCTTGGCCGCGCGATTTGCGCGGGAGACTCCTGATGGATTCGACCGGCTTCCGCGCGTATTTCCCTGGAATGGTTTGTAGCGGGACCATCGCCCCGGGGCTCACCGTGGAGTGTCGAGCCGCCGCCGAGGCGTGGCCAATCAACGTGGGCGCGCGTCGCCTGGGTGCTGCCGAATTCTCCGCGCGTCGGAACTTCTTCACCGGCAAGGTGACCTCCGCGTCCGGCGAAACTATGGAGTTGCCTCCTTTTTTCTCCGTGGCGCCGGTGGAGGAACAGGGCGCTTGGCTGTGGGCGATGGCCGGTGTGGATGGCCGGGCACGTCTTCAGAGGGGAACTTCGCTGCCCACTCCGCTCCCGGTCGTCTGGGGCAGCGATATTGCCGGCATCCGTGATTGTGGCAGCGGCTCGCTGGTTCTGGCGACACAGGCTGCGGCAGAAAAGGGAGACGCTGCAGTTACCGCCTATCGTTACACCGCCGGCCAGTTTGTGCCCGCCACCGGGCCTGTGGTGATCCCCGGTGCAATCACGGCGCTGTGGTCCGCCGCGAACGGGAGCACTGCGGTCGTCGTTGCGAGAAACCGTGAGACGGGAATTTATGAAGCGTACAGCCTGGCGATTGCTTGCAAGCGCTAGCACGCTGCTGGTCCCACTCTGCGGGACGGGACCGCTTGCCGCGCAGACGCGGCCGCATTATGGCGGCACGCTGCGCGTCGAAATGCGCGCTCAGGTTCGTACACTCGATCCCGCCGATGTCGCCGCAACCCCGGAAGAAGCTCTTGCCCGCGATAAGTTGGGCAGCCTCGTCTTCGATTCGCTCGTGCGCACGGATGAAGCCGGCCGCCCCCAGCCCAACCTTGCCATTTCCTGGCAGCACGACGCCGACTGGATGCATTGGCAATTCCGCTTGCGCGTCGGCGTCCGATTCCACGACGGGTCTCCAATGACTCCCTCGGCAGTGGCCATGAGCTTGCAAGAGAGTCGTTCCGGGTGGCGCGCCAGCGTTTTCGGCGAAACGCTCATCATCCAGGCCGATGTGCCGCTGCCGGGCTTGTTGCAAGATCTCGCGGGAGCGCGCGGTCGTGTGGTGCGGCGCGATGCGGACGGGAGCCTGGTGGGCACTGGCCCGTTCCGGATTGACCAGTGGGAGGCCGGCGTGCGCGGGGTGTTTATCGCCAACGAGGATTACTGGGCGGGCCGGCCATACCTCGACGGTGTCGAAGTACAAATGGGCCGCCCGGTGCGAGAACAAGCCATCGACCTCCAACTCGGCAAGGCGGACATCGTCGAACTCATGCTCGATCAGCTACGCCACTTTACACAAGCAGGCGTCAGGACGTGGGCATCGCCGCCGGTGGAATGGATAGCTCTGACGGTGGCACTCGACGATTCCCGCAGTGTGGATACGATGCGCGCCCTGGCGGGAGCGATATCTCTGGCCATCGATCGCGCCACAATCCACAACGTGTTGCTGCAAAGGCAGGGCGAGCCCGCCGGCGGGCTTTTGCCGCAGTGGCTGAGCGGGTATGCTTTCCTGTTCCCGGTGGCGGTGGACGTCGAACGCGCGCGTCAACTGGTGGCGAACGCGCCGCCCGCTCCGGGGGTGACTCGCAGCCGCGCAGCGGTGACGCTTCTACTTGCGTATGACGCCAGCGACGCACTGGCGCGCGCCGTCGCCGAGCGGATCGCCGTGAACGCACACGATGCGGGCATCAACCTTCAGACGTCGGCGCGCGAGGGCCCGGCGCTGACTGCCGCGCCGCTGCGCTTGGTGCGCGTGCGCATCCGATCCGATCGTCCCCGCGCCGCGCTCGCGCAGCTCGGCGTTGCGCTGGGGATTGACGAGCTCGCGCACCTGCCCAATCCCGCGGTCGCCGAAGAGCTGTACGATGTCGAGAAGGCCGCGGTGGAAAGCCGTCGGGTGATTCCGCTCTTCCACCTGCCCGAATTTGTGGGTTTGGGACCGCGGCTGCGAAATTGGCGAATGGATTCGGCCGCGGCGGTGACCGGCAACTGGCGCTGGGAAGAGCTGTGGCTGGCACCGGTGCCGGCGGAGGAACGACCGTGACCTTTCGCACCAAGCTGTTGATCGCGATTGCGCTGCTCGTGATTGTGGCCGTGGGCCTGGTGGCGTGGACGGTGTCGAACAACACGCGCCACGCTTTCGAGTCGCTCGACCAGCAGCGTACCTCGGCTTTGCTGGCCCAATTCCGGCAGGAATTCGAGAGCCGTGGAGCCGACATAGCGCTCCGTGTCCAGGGGATTGCCGATTCCGAGGCGACGCTGCGCATGGCCATCGACCTGAGCCGCGCCGAGCCGGACTATTCGCTCTACCTCCACGACGCGAATGGATTAGCGAAGGCGCACCAGCTCGATTTTCTCGAGTTGGTCGCGTCCGACGGCACGATCGTGTCTTCGGCCCATTTTTCTGCACGCTTCGGCTACAAGAATGACTGGGTCACCACCGTTCCGGACTGGGGCGACCAACCGCCATTTCTTCGGCGCGAAGAACTGCCCGAAGGGGAAGTGGCCTTGGGCTTGATGGCCGTCCGCACCGTCGCTGTTGCCGACAAGCAGCTTTATGTGATCGGCGGGCTGCGAGTGGACAAGGAGTTTCTCTCCTCGCTGCCGCTGCCGCAAGGCATGCGCGCGCTGCTCTATCTCGATCTTTCCCCGTCGTTCGCCACGGTGAATCTGACCGATGCCAAAGGGCCTCTCGCCGGCGCCGAGTTGCTCGCAACCCTCATCGAACAGATTCGCAAACAGCCGCAGGAAACGACCGAGACCGTGCAGTGGACTTCCGATGCCGCCTCTGCGGAGACGTTTCACGCCATGCCCCTGTTCGGTCGCAATAAAGACCTGCTCGGTGTCCTGCTGGTGGGCAGTTCGCGTCGCGAGCTCGTCGGACTGACGCGTACCATCCGATACATTGCCCTGCTGGTGGGCGCCGTCGGCGTTGTGCTCGGCATCGCGCTGAGCTGGTGGGTGGCCGTGCGCGTCACCCGTCCGGTCGAGCAGCTTGCCGCGGGCGCACGCCAGGTGGCGGCAGGGAACTGGGCCGCGCGTGTCGACGTGAAATCCAGCGACGAGGTCGGCGAACTCGCCCGCGCATTCAACCAGATGACCCAGCAGCTATCCAGCCAGCGCGAGCGGCTGGTACAGGCCGAGCGCGTTGCCGCCTGGCGCGAACTCGCGCGGCGGCTGGCGCACGAGTTGAAAAACCCGCTCTTTCCGCTGCAAATCACCGTCGAAAACCTTCAGCGCGCACGGGAGAAGAGCACCGAGCAATTCGACGAAGTTTTCCGCGAATCCTGCGGCACACTGCTGGCCGAGCTGGAAAACCTGAAAACCATCATCGGCCACTTCAGCGATTTCGCGAAGATGCCGCCCCCGCAATTGCAGCCCGTGGACCTGAACGAACTGGTGCGCGGCGTTGTGAAATTGTTTGAAGCGCAGTTCAGCGCCGTGGGCCGCCCCCCGATTACCCCGGAGGTGTACCTCCAGGAGGGGCTCGGGACGTTTCCGGCCGACCCCGACCTGCTGCACCGCGCGCTTCAAAACTTGGTGTTAAACGCCATGGACGCGATGCCCGCCGGAGGTACGCTGACGGTGCGCACCTCGCGCATCGCCGCCGAAAGCCGCAACGCCGTGCAACTCGAAGTGCAGGACACCGGTGTCGGCCTGACCAAAGAAGAGTGCGAGCGGCTGTTCACGCCTTACTACACCTCGAAGCAGCACGGCACGGGACTCGGCTTGGCCATCGTGCAGTCGGTGGTCAGCGACCACAACGGCCGCATCCGCGTCGAGAGCGAGCCCGGCTTCGGCACGCGCTTTGTCATCCAATTCCCGGCCGGGCCGCCTCCGCCGCCCGCGGGAGCCAAGCCTGCGCCGCCGGCCGAAGCTCCGAAACAAGCGGAGCCTGCGAGCGAACGGCCGGAGGAAGCAGACGAGCAGCCTGGAGAGAGCAGCGAGGAAAGAGAAGCGCCAACGGAGTAGGCAGTGACACCGAAAGCCCATCTCCTGATCATTGACGACGACGCGAACACGCTGGCGTCGCTGGCGCGGGCCTTTCGCCTGGCCGGGTATGAAGCCACCGTGTGCGATTCCGCTGCCCGCGCTCTGGACCTGGTCAAAGCGCAGCGCTTCGACCTGATCCTCTCCGACGTGGTGATGCCCGGCAAAGACGGCCTCTCCTTGCTGGAAGACCTGAAATCGCTTGGCGTGGCTGCGCCGGTCATCATGATTTCCGGCCAGGCCAACATCGAAATGGCCGTGCGCGCGACGCGGCTCGGCGCCGTCGACTTCCTCGAAAAGCCGCTTTCGACCGACAAGCTCATGCTGACGGTGGAGAACGCCCTCAAGCTGGTGCGGCTCGAGGAGGAAAACCGCGAGCTGCGTGAGCGGCTGGGCAAGCACGAAATCATCTGGGCCGGAGCGGCCATGCAGCAGGTGATGGCGCAGGTGGACCGCGTGGCGGCGAGCGAAACCCGCGTGTGCATCCTGGGTGAGACGGGCACCGGAAAGGAACTCGTGGCGCGCGCGCTGCACGAACGCAGCGTGCGTCGCGATGCGCCGTTTGTCACGCTGAACTGCGCGGCGGTGCCGTCAGAGCTGATCGAGTCGGAACTGTTCGGCCACGAGAAGGGCGCGTTCACCGGCGCAGCGGCGCGGCACGCGGGGAAATTCGAGCAGGCGCAGGGCGGAACTCTCTTTCTCGACGAAATCGGTGATATGCCGCTCGGGATGCAGGCAAAGCTACTGCGCGTTCTCGAAGAAGGCGAAATCGAGCGCGTGGGCGGCAGCGGCCCGGTGAAAGTGGACGTGCGCGTGATCGTCGCCACGCACCGCAACCTCGAGGAGCTGGCGCAGAAGGGAAGTTTCCGGCAGGATCTGTACCACCGCGTTTTTGTTTTTCCGCTCCGGCTGCCGCTGTTGCGCGAGCGCGTCGAGGATATTCCGGTGCTCGCCGAGCATTTCGCGAAGCAGGTGGCGGCGCAGAACGGTTGGAAGCCAAAGACATTTGCGCCGGAAGCGCTCGAAGGAATGAAACGCTACGCGTGGCCGGGCAACGTGCGCGAATTGCGCAACGCGGTCGAACGCCTGCTCCTGTTGAGCGAAGGTGACGTCGTGGACGCGGCAACGGTCCGGATGGCGTTACCCGCGGCCGGCGTCTCCGGTCAGGAGCACACGTCTGAGGGCGCGCTGTCGGAACGCGTCGAAGGTTTCGAGCGGCAGGTGATCCTCGCCGAACTCAAAAAGCACCACCACCATATGACCAATGTCGCCCGCGCCCTGGGACTCGAGCGCAGCCACCTCTACAAGAAGTGCCAGCAGCTTGGCATCGACCTCCAAGCTATCCGCAAAGGCGAATAACTCTCCAGTCTCGTCGCCTTCCTCCTACCATGTAGGAAATTCGAAAATCGAAGGAACATGGACGGGCCCCGGACCTCTCCCTACGGACGGGATAACCGCGAGGCGAATGCCATTGAAAGCGGGCGCGACTCTCCGGCATTGCTCAGGGCAGGCCGGTCACGACACGAGGCAAGAGCGAAGTACCGCGCTCAAGCGCGCCGCTACAGGAGAAGCTAATTGCGTGCGGGGCGGGGCTCGAAGCCGACGCGGTCCATCTTGCCCCAGCTTACATCTCCGCGGAGAAATTGCCAGAAGCCTTGCAGGCGCCAAATCATCTGGAGTTGGCGGTAGGGGAAGTGTTCGAGGAAGCAGAACAGCAGCAACTTGGCGACATCGCGCCAGTCGTTATAGCGGCGGTAGGTGATTTCTTCTTGCAACACCGAGCCGATGGAAATCATGGTAGCGAAGGCGTAGCCGAACAGCAGGAACTGCAGAAAGAATTCGCGGCTCAGCACGCCGACGATGGCGGCGATGATGATGGTGCTGTAGCCCAAAAGCTCGATGACCGGGGCGAGCAGCTCAAAAATCCAGTGGTAAGGCATGGCGAGAAAACCGATGCGGCCGTAGCGCGGGCGGAAGAGCATGTCGCGGTTCTTCCAGAGGACGTCGAGCAGGCCCTTCTGCCAGCGGGCGCGCTGGCGCCCGAGCGAGCGCAGGTTGGAAGGGACTTCGGTCCAGCAGACCGGGTCGGGGACGAAGCTGATGTGGTAGTCGGACTTCTGCTCGCGCAGGTAGCGGTGCAACCGCGTGACCAAGTCCAGGTCTTCGCCGAGGGCGTTTGCGCGGTAGCCGCCGACTTTGCGCACCAGGTCGCGGCGAAACACCCCGAAGGCTCCGGAAATAATCATCAGCATATTGAAGTGCGCCCAGCCTTCGCGCCCGATCAGGAACGCGCGCAGGTACTCGATGACCTGCAGGATTTCGACCGGGCGGCGCGGCAGGCGGACGGAGCGCAGTTCGCCCGCTTCAATGCGGGAGCCGTTGACCACGCGGACGATGCCCCCGGCGGCGACAATGGGGCGCGTGTCGGTGAGCACCGGGGCCATGATGCGCAGCAGGGCATCGCGCTCGAGAATCGCGTCGGCGTCCACGACGCAGATGAAGGGGCTCGAGGCCGCATTCAGCGCGGCGTTCACGGCGTCGGCTTTGCTGCCGCCGGGCTCTTTGTCCACCACGAGCAACCGCGGCTCGATCTGGCTCATATACACGCCGCGAACTGTCGCCGTGGGCACTTCGGAAACGTAGAGGAGATCGGTGCGCAGCAGGCGGAAGCTGCGGATGAGCGCCGGCAAGGTGTCGTCGGTCGAGCCGTCGTTGACGACCACGACTTCGAGCTCGGGATAGTCGAGTAAAAGCAGCGAGCGCACCGAAGGCACAATCGTTTTTTCTTCGTTGTGCGCGGGGACGAGCAGGGCAATCGGCGGGGCCAGCGGCGAGGCTTTCAGCCGTTCGAGGCGCGTGCTGGCGCGGCGCCGCTGGTGATGCGCGCTGCTGAAAAACGCTAGGATGAGCAGGAACAGGTAGACGAAGTTGGAAATCAGGTAGTAGACGAAGAGGACGTGGTTCGAAGTGGTGAGGAAATGGAAAATCATGCGGGCACCCGTTCGGTTCGCTGACCGGCCGCGCCGCCGGTGCGGAGCTGATGCAGCAGCCAGCGCATGACGCGCTGCTCGCGCGGGGAGCGGCTGGCGCCGGCCAAGCGTTCGATTTCGGGCGCGAGGTCGCGCTCGTCGGAGCGCGCAAGCAGTCGCGCGACCGAGAGCCGCACGCGCCAGTTGCCGTGATGCGCGAGGGCGTCGAGGAGCAGGCGCTGTGTGCCGGCGCGAAGGGTGTCCAGCAGTGCCTCGCGTGAAATCTCGCGTTGCTGCGGGTCCACGAGCGCGTTGATCAACTTCAGGATTCCGCCGGAGCGCTCGAGTTCGGAAATCAGCGCCTGCATGGCGTAGCGATCGCCGGTGCGCCGCACCAGTCCGAGGATTTCGCCCAGATGCTCTTCGTGCCGGGCGAGCGCGGCGGCCGAGCGCAGGCGGACGAAGCGGTTCGCGTCGCAGAGCGCGGCAATCAGCAGTGGAATGCCCAACGGGTCGTTCAGCTCGCCCAGCGCGACGGCGGCGCGGAGGCGTACAAACCACTCCGGGTCGCTGGCTAGGCCAGCGAGCGCGGGCAGCGCGCTCTTCGGCTTGGCGCGGCCCATGGCGCGAGCCGCTGACGCACGAACCTCCGGCAATGGGTCGGCGGCGAGCAGAAGCAAATCATCGCCCAGGTCGGCCGTGGCAATCTCTCCGAGGACGCGCGCCAGCACGGGACGAACACGGTCGTTGGCGCGGCGCAGGAAGGGAATCAGAACCCGGGGTTCCGCGCGGCAGCAATTCAGTAGGGCGTTTTGCAACGGCGCGGGCGGGATGTGGAGATCTTCGCCGATCAGCGCCTCCAGCAGGGCCACGCCGGCTTGCGGCATGCCGATGCGGCCCAGCGCGCGCGCCGCGTCCTGGCGGAGGACGTCATCGGAATCGCTCAAGCATTCCGCGAGCGCGGGGATGGCTTCCGGGACGCGGGTGCGGCCAAGAGCGAGCAGGGCGTTGTTCCGCCCCCAACCGCGCAGGTGCCGCGCTTCGTAAATCACCGCGTCGAGCAAGCCGCTGCGGCGCAGGCATCGCCGGAGGGGTTCCGCTTGCTCGGGGGCAGCCACTTCGAGCGCGTCGAGAAGAATCGACTGGATGATCTCGCGGTCGATGGGATGGAAGCGCCAGCGCTCAGGGGGAATTTTTCCGGAGACGATAGCTTCCCAGGAGCCGCGGATGGCGAGCGCACGCTCTTCGCGTTGGCGAAACCTTCGGTGGCGCAGGGCGCGGCGCGCGAGGATGAACGCGACCAGCAGGCAGATGCCGACCATCGAAGCCACGATGGCTCCCAACACCATGCCGGCGGGTCCGAGCAGGAGCGCGAGGTTAGAAGCGGAAGGCATAGCTCCACCCGAAACTGATTTGCCCGCGGCCCTGGGAGCGATCCTGGCGAGCCACATAGGCGGTGATTTCGTGCCGCGGTGACACGCGCCAGCGCATCGCGCCGCCCCAGGTGCGCGCCGAGAATCGGCCGACTTGATCGCGCTGCGCGAAGTTTTCCGTGCCGACGGCGAAGAACGCCTCCAGAGTGAGCCGGCGACGAACCGGAATGCCGAGGCGCGTCACACCGGATGGGCGCCACTCCGCAGGCGTGCCGGGAAAACGGCTGCGCGCTGCGGTGACGCCCACCGACCACGTCCAATCGCGCGGCAGATAGAAAAGGACGGCGGAGGTGGAAGTCAGGACGCGCGCTTCGCGGAACCAGAGCCATTGCTGGCGGTAACTCAGTTCCGCGCCGCGGAAGAGCCCTCGCCGTGACCAGGAAAATCCGTGGCCGTATTCAAGAAAAGTTTCGCCGCGAGGGATGACTCCGAAATCGCGGGCGACCGCGCCGCCGGCGGTGAGTGCGTCGCGGCCGAGACGTCGCGTGACCGCCCCGGAAAATTTGCTGGCGTCTTCACCGAAGCGGTGCTGAAAGTTGCCGCCGAAATATGTCGTCCAATGGTCTGTCCACCGCGAACGGAGACTCAGGGTGGCGGCGTAAGCGTTGTCGGTGAAGTTGAAGACGTCGGTGTCGGAGCTGATGCGAAGTTCGTGAATGAATTCGCGTTCAGGCTCCGCTGCCGCGGCCAGGGCAGCGCGAGCGACGGCATTGTTGGGGTCGATCTTCAGCACTTCACGGAAGGCTTCGCGCGACTCCGATTTGCGACCGAGGGCACGCAGGGCGCGTCCCTGGCGAAGGAGTGCATCGACGCGGGCCGCTTCCACGCGCCCAGCGCGCTCGAGCAGGGCCAGCGCTTCTTCCCAACGCTGCTGCCAGGCGAGCACGTCTGAGAGACCAATCAAAATGTCCGTATCCTGCGGGGCAGCGGCGAGGACGGCGCGGTAATCCGCCTCTGCTTCCGCCCAGCGATGGGACCAGGCATAGATGCGCGCTCGCCAGCCGAGGGCTTCCAGGTCGGCGGGCGCTTCGCGAAGCCGGCTTTGCACAATCTCCAGCGCCGCGCTGAGCTCGCCGGCAGCCACGTGCGTGCGCACCTGGGCGGGCCAATCATTCGGGAGGCTGCGGGCCTGAGCGGCCAGGGGCGCGGCCCACAACAAACAAACAAAAATGGCTAGACAGGAATTGCGAAGAGAGCGACTCGCGGCGGCGACTCTCGGACTGGTGTTCTCCGGCAACGTGATTCGGCACCTTCGGCGGCGTCTTCAGTCCTGTTGGAGCACGCATCCAACCGTTCCGAAAAGGGGGGCGCATAACTTAAGTGATGGAAAATGTGAGGGATAATTCAGAGAGGGGGAACGGAGAAAGGTCACTGCTGTGGACGGCTGTATCGAAGGAGAACATCGTTCCCGATTCGGGAAAAAGGGGAGGGCTTAACAACCTCAGTTTCTTGGAAGGAGAACGGGCGAGGTGGACAGGTGGGTGCGGCTCAGGAACCGGATCGATGCCGCGCGGGTAGTGACAGATTCTTGTGCATGCGGATTTCGCGGCCACCGCGGCCGAATTCGACTTCGTCCATGAAATGGCGGATCAGAAAGATGCCGCGGCCGCCTGCGCGGTAGACGTTTTCCGGCGCAGTGGGATTGCTGACGCGGGAGGGGTCGAAGCCGTGGCCCTGGTCGCGGATGACGAGCAGGATGTTTTCTTCACCCTGTAGGAAGCAGTCGACGGCAACGAGCTTGCGGGCATTGGAGCGATTGCCGTGGATGATGGCGTTGGCGAGGGCTTCGCGGAGAGCCAACTCAATGGACTCGCAGTGACCGTCGGAACAGCCCCAATGATTGATCTCCTTTATCACTTGATGGACGATGGGTTCAATGGCGTCGGTAGTGCTGTGAATCCGGTCGGAAAAGAGGAGTTGCGTCTTCTCGGGAGAGCGGCGCCGTCCACGAGCGGGGCTGGACTGTGGCCGGGACCTCATTCAGCAGATTGTTTCTGAAAACAGCATGGACTGTAATATTGCCTGTTTATTGTAGCGCGCGAATTCCAATTCTGACAAATGAAAGTTCAGAGCTCCGCTGCTCGTCCGCCGGCTCGGCGACGGAGTTCGGCCGGCGCGGCGCAGAGGAAGCGGGAACGGCTTGCCTTCGGCGCGGCGCCGTCCGGGTCCTTAACGTAGATGAACGGGTAGCCGCCGGCAATCACCCAGGCCTTGCAATCGGCGACGTGATTGCTGGCGTCGGGGGTGATCAGTCCTTCTCGGCTAGCTGCCGGGAGTCGCTGCGGGCGCTGGGGCCGGACGCAGAGCGAAATAATTCCGCTCGAAGGCTGCGTGTGTGCCGCCCGTTTCCACCACGACGGCCTGGACCATGTAGCGGCCGAGGGCGAATTTTTCGAGCGGCAGGCTGACGCGGAAAACGGCGGTGTGCGTTTTGGGATCGATCTCCGCCGGTTCGACCAGGGGAGTTTCGCTGACACGCGCACCGCCACGGAAAAAGATCAACCCGCCCCGGAGTTTCCTGTAGTCGGCCTTCGACGGCACGTAGGCCTGGAACAGCACGTAGAGGCGCTGCTCCGGCGTGAACACCCGCGTCACGCTGGGAATCATGCGCTCGCCGGCGACTTCCAGCGGCGTGCGCTGGAGGCGAGCGTCAGGAGCCAGCGCCTTGGTCTTCACTTCCTCTGTTTTGCGCACGGGCTCGATCTGGCTGGACAGCAGCACGGAGCTCAGCTCCATTCGATCGGGCCGCGCGGCGGGTAGTGAGAGAGTTTCCTCGAAGGTGCCGACGCGGCCGGACTCGTTTTCGCGGGCGAGGAACTTGAGTTTGTAGTTGCCGGGGCCGAGGAGGACACCGCCCTGATAAACGATGGCCTGGCGCTGTATTTGGCGGAAGCGTTCCGCTTCCAGCCGGACTTTCACGGTGTCGCGGAGCGCGGCCACCACGGCATTCGAGCGCCGCTCGCGGACTTCGAGGGCGAAATCAAATTCCGTTTCCCGGCGGCCGCTTTTTTCGGCCCAGTCGAGCGCGCTGGAAGCCAGCTTGGCGGCAATGGGCACGAAGATTTCATTCGGCGTGAGATGGAAGTGAGCGGTGTCGAGAGCCAGAGCCAACTCGACGCGCGGCGTTTCCGAGCGCATGGCTTCTTCCAATTGCCGCTCGCGGTCTTCAGTGGTGAAGACGCCGAATTCCTTGGGGGCGTAGTAGCCATCGCGGTGGCGCACGTTGATACCCGAGGCGTTGACACGGACCTTGATCTCGCGCCAGCGGCCGTCGCGGCGCGAATTGGTGCTGTAGTAGCCCAGCAGGTAGTAACCGGCAGAGTCCTGCTGGACACGCTTGAACACTTCGCTGAAGTCGCCAAGATCGTAGAACGAGCGCCCGCCGGTGTCGGTGGCGAGCGTGGACAGCGTTTCGCGGGAATCCTGCCGCGAGCCGGCCTGACGAAACACGGCGGCACCGCTGAACATCGAGCGGCCGCCGGCCGATGCCTGGGCCGCATCGCCGCCGGGCACTTCGGCCATCAAGCCGCGGGTGTCCACGGTGTAAAAGGAAACGTTGGAACGGTTGGCGGCGTCGGTGGCGGCACGCAACTGCGAGCGATTTTCCTGGCCGGTCTGCGTGATACCGCCGCCGAAGTGGATGACGGCTTTCTTCCCAGGAATTCCGCGCAGCAACTGGGCGATGCCCTGCAACGCGGCAAGCTTGCGATCGGTGTTGAAAATGTTGAACTCGGTCTCGTCGGCGGTGAAGGCAGCACCGGTGTCCGGCGTGACGTCTTCTTCTCCTTCCGCTGCGGCAGCCGTGGCCATCCCGGCCAGCTCGGAATCCTTCCCCGGGCGGACTCGCTGGATGGCCCTGGCCAGCAAGTCACGGTTGTTGGTGAAGTTCGCCAGGATATCCAGACGATTGCCGAAAGTGACGGCGCCGACTAGGTCGGCGGGCGTCATCTGTTCGTTGATGAAGCGCAAGGCCGCGTCGTGCGCGCGAATGATTTCGTCGGGTTGCATCGAAGTGAGGTCGAAGAAGAGCACGATCATCCGGCGGTCGCGGACGATCGCCCGAATCTGCTCCGGGGGCGCGACGCTGCCGAGCGAAAGGACGACCGGCGCCTGGTTTTCCTTGCCTGCGGTTTCGATCGTTTCGATATCGTAGTAGTCGAAGGTGTCGACTTTCTGCTGCTTGTTGTCTTCCAGAACGGTGAACTGTTCCGGCCTTAGGCCTTTCACTGGCCTGCCGTCGCGGCCGGTGACCTGCACATCCACGAGCACCAGCTCGGCCGCGGCGCGAATCACCGTTTCCTTCTTCTGCGCGGGCGGAGGCGGCGGCTGCGTGCGCGGGATCACCTGCACCGGCGGATTCTGCGGCGTTTGCGGGTTGGCCTGTGCGCGAACCGGCAAAGAAACGGGGGGCGCAAGCAGTGCGGCAATGGCGGTGACAGCAAGTAGGCGTCGCATTAGAAGCTCACCCTGGCTTGGAAGCTCATCTGGCGCATCGACCGTGCGCCAGTTACCCGGCCGAAGCTGGTGGAGTTGACCACCGTACTCAGGCCGCTCCAGTTTGGATGGTTGAATATGTTCTGGGCATCCCAGCGCAAATCGAGGCGCCGCTGGTTGTCGCTGCCGAAGCGGATGTTCTTTCCCACGGAAAAGTTGAAAGCAATCTGCCCGGGTCCGGGGATGGAATTGCGTGCGGCATCGCCGAACGTTCCGGGCAAGGGCAGCACGAAGGCAGCGGTGTTAAACCACTGTTGCGCCGTGCGGTCCGACGCGGGCAGCACCGGGTCACCGACTTGGTCGGCGCGCTCGGCGAAGTTCGCACCGGTGCCGCTGTTGTTGGCGGCGCTGCCCAGGATGCGCGCGGTGAAGGGCGTGCCTGAAGAAATCGTGGTGCTGCCGTTGACGGTCCAGTTTCCGAAGACGGCTTCCGACCAGCCTTTCCGCGCCCAGCGTTTGCGCTCGCCGAAGGGCAGTTCATAGGCGTAGGAAGCCTGGAAACGGTGCCGGACGTCGAACGAGGACAGCCCGCGCTCGGCGTTGAAGTTCAAATCGTTCAGGACCACGGTTTGCGCGCCGCCGCCGATCGAGCTGGCGTTGTCGATGGACTTGCTGAAGGCGTAGATGCCCATCACCATCAGCCCGCGCGTCATGCGTTTCTGCAAGCGCACCTGCAACGCGTGGTAGATGGAGGAAGCACCGAAGGTGTCGTAAGTGAAGCCTGGGGCGTCGGGGATGCGGCGGCTGTCCTCGGTATTGAACGGATTGCCGGGCAAGGCGCGGTTGGGTGCGCGGAGCATATCCAGGTGCGTGCCCTTTGTGCCGGTGTAGGTCATCTCCAACGAGAGATTGCGGACGACTTCCGTGTCCACAGACAGGTTCCAGATCTGTGCGTAGCCGACGCGGTAGTCGGGGTCCACACCGACGGTGTTGGGCACCGCACCCGGCGGTTCCGGCGGGAAGCCATTCACCAGCGTGAGCACCTCCGTGGCGGAGGTCAGGCGCGTCTGCGATTGCGCAAACGGCGGCTGATTGGCCATCTGCGAGGAAAGCTGGTTGTAGATGGAGGTGTTGTAGAACATCCCGTAACCGGCGCGAATGGTGACGCTGTGCTTCAGCTTGGGGCGCCAAGCGATCCCGAGGCGCGGGGACCAGTTGTTGTAGTCGCCGCGGATCAACGAGCGCGGCAACTCCCCGCTGAACGGCCCCACCTCGCCGGGAAGCACCACGGCAACAGCGGTAATCTCGGAATTCAGGTCGAGATTAGCGATCTTATTGAAGAGCTCGACCGGCGGAGTCACCGCTTCGTAGCGCACTCCGTACATCAGCGTGAAACGCGGGTGAATGCGCCAGTCGTCCTGCGCGTAGCCGACGAGACCCCCATTGCGGAAGTAGGTGTGCGAGCTGCCGAAGCGCACGGTGGTGGATTGCGGCAGGCCGAGCAGGAAATCGGCGAAGTCAAAGCCCGTGCCGGGAACAATATGGCCCTGGGCATCGAGCTGGGCGGTCATCGCTCCAGTGAACGAGAAATTGCCCCGGGCGGTGGGGTCGTTGACCGTATTGTTCTGCATGCGCCGGATTTCCACGCCGGCGCGGATGTTGTGCTTCGGCCGCGTGTAGATGATGTTGTCCATGAAGCGCAAGGTCTGGTTGTGCCGCACGGCGGGCACGGGGTCGCTGGCGTCGGTGAAGTTGGTGAAACCGAGTTGCGGGACGCCCCAGTCGATCGGGTCGGTGGAAATGCCGGTGATTCCCAAATTGCCCGCGACGTCTTCGACAAACGCGAACCGGTTCAGTGAAGAGGTGCTGTTCCGGCTCCAGTTCACCCGCGTGTCGTTGATGGTTCGTGCCGTCCAGTGCTGCGTCAGACCGATCATCAGGTTCTGGCCGAGCGACGACGATGTGCCGGTGAGCGTAGGAAGGCTCTGCACGCTTTCCGAGCGCGACGAGCTAACGTTGTAGGTGGCGTTGATGCTGAGCCGCTGATTGATCGTGTGGTTGATCCGGAAATTGACGCGGTCGGTCGACTGGGGCACCACGGTCTGCAAGTGATAGTTCTGCACCAGGCCCGGCAGGTTGGGCAACGGAATGTATTTGAGCAGGCCGACGGCGGCCGCGTCGAGCATCGAAGAGGGAATTACGCTGCCCAGAGACATGCGTGCGCCGGTGAAACTCGAGTAGGGGTCGTAAAGCTGGATGCCGCGCGCGGTGAAATCGCCGCTGCGTTCGGCTTCGAGCGGCACCGTCGCATAGGTATCAACGCCCTGGCGGCGCCGGTCCATCTGATAGTTGATCGAATAAAACGTCTTTTCGCGGCCGTCATAGACCTTCGGAATGTAGAGCGGGCCGCCGAGTGTCACGCCGGAGGAATTATTCCAGTAAGGGGTCTTTGGGGCATTGTCTCCGGTGAGCGAGTAGGGTCGCGCATCAAAGATGGAATTGCCATAGCGTTCGAAGACGCTGAAGCGCGTGCGATTAGCCGCCATGCGCAGAATGCGCTGCATCCCCCACAGGCCTTCCGCGGCTGGACCAAAGGCGCCCCGCTGCGGCTGTCCGCGCTGGCCCTCTGCGCCGCCTTGTTGCTGACTACCCGCTTGGCGCTGGGCTTGTGCATCTCCTGGGCGACCACCGCCGCCCGGGGCGCCGCCGCGGCCGCCGACTCCACCGGGACCCATCCCTGGCATTCCGCCTGGGCCCATGCCTCCAGGACCGACCCCTCCTGGTCCGGCGCCTTCCGCACCGGGCGCTCCTCCTTGACCTGGGAAGCCGCCCCCTTCCATGCCGGGGATTCCGCCGAAGTTGCCGCCGATTCCCATCATCCCGGCCATTCCAGCGAAAGCTCCGAAATTGCCGAAGAGATCAAATCCTGCCGTGGCTCCGCGGCCCACCGTCCCGCTGATGAGGAAGGCGTCTGAAGAGGAAGCTTCGCCTAGCGGGCCGAGGTCCAGCGGGGCAGATTCGTTTCCGAGGCCACCGGTCGCGGCGCCGGGCAGGCCCTGACCGGCTTGGCCCGAAGTGTCAACCTGCTGGAAGCCGCCCTGACCCGCACGCTGGCGCATCGCTTCGAGCGCACTTTGGGGATTCTGTTGCTGCCCACGCTGGCCTGCCGCACCCGGCTGGCGTCCTGTGGCCTGCTGCTGGCGCTGTGCCTGCGGCGGAGCGGGTTCGGTTTTCGCAGCGGGTTGGGTGGGGGGAGCCTCCGCCTTCGGCGCTGCCGGCACAGAAGCCGTCAGCGCGGCGATATGCAGAGTGAGGGTGACTGGCTTGCCACCCTCGATGAATTCCGCTTCCGAAGTAAGCGTGTCGAATCCGAGCTGCTGGACTTCGATGCGGTAACGGCCCGGCGGCAATCCCGGCAATTCGAATTCGCCATTGTCGTTCGTCCAGCTTACCCACGCCTGGTTGGTGGCGAGATTCGTGATCGCGATTGTGGCGGCGGGCACCGGCACACCGTCCGCGGTACGCACCACGCCGGTCGCTTTCACAGTTGCGGGTGGCGCCGCTTGCGCGTTCGCCAAAGAGGTACAACAAAGCAACAGCAATAGAAACAGAATAGCCTCTTTGTTCGACATCATTTGATACATATCCCCTCCGCATCCGACCAGGACAGATGGCGTTTGAAAAGGATTCCGACACTTTGACGCTGTGCCTGACGGGCGGGTTTCACGCTGCCCGAAACGCCTGTTTGCGTTTACTCTATGTCTGGCGGATTCCGGGTGGCGGTGCGAATTTGAAGCGGCCTGCGCACGCCCCCTTGATTGAACCCGGCGCGAAGACACAAGTTGCGCGGGTGGCGGAATTGAGCGCGGCGTGCGAGAATAGGTTTATGAGGCGCGAACGTTCACGAGCATTGATGATAATCGCAGTGGCCTGCTGTGTAGCGATGGTGGCCGTCGCGACGCCGCGATGTGTCGAGGCAGGGCCGCGGACAAAGAGCGTGTCGGGCAAACTGCGGTCGATCAATGACAATGTGATGGTCATCCAGAAACGCGGCATGGTGAGCGACAGCACCGTGGAAATCGCCATGGACGACCAGACGAAAAAGACCGGCCAGGTCGTTCCCGGTATGCACGTGAAAGTGAAGTACCGCGAAGAGAAGGATGGCCGAAAGGTCGCGGTGGAAGTTCAGGCCGAGCCGGAGTTTGCCTCCAAGACGGCCAAAGAAGCGGCCCGCAACACGCGGAAGCCGTAGGCGGAGACGACTGGCGTGAGCTTCTGGACCGCGGGGGCGTCGCTGGTGGCTGCGTCAGCCGGGCTGGCGGCGTGGGGTGCGTTTCATCCCGCTTCGCAACTGTTCGGCGCCACGCTGCGTCGCCTGCCGGCGAACCCGCGCAGGGAACCCAGCATCGCTCTGACCTTTGACGACGGCCCCAACCCTGCCATGACGCCGCGCTTGCTCGAAATTCTGGCCCGGCACCAGGCGCGCGCCACTTTTTTTCTGATTGGCGAGTACGTGCGCAGATTCCCCGAGCTGGCCAAAGAAATCGCCAGCCGCGGGCACGCCATCGGCAACCACACCGATACACACCCCAACCTGATCTGGCTCTCGCGGCGCCGTATCAAAGAGGAACTCCAGCGTTGCCAGGCGGAGATCGCGGACGCCACTGGTCGCCAACCGATGTGGATACGGCCGCCCTATGGCTTCCGTTCGCCGCAGATGCATCGCGCAGTGCGAGCCTCAGGCTTTCGTGCCGTGGTGATGTGGTCGGCCAGCGGCCGCGATTGGAAACGCCAGCCCGCATCGCAAATGATCGAACGCTTGCGCCGCGTGCGGCCGGGAGATATCGTGCTGCTGCACGATGGCGCTCCGCCCGTGCCGGGCGGGCGGGGCTGCGACCGCTCGCACACGCTGGCTGCGGTCGAGCACTGGCTGCCGCGGTGGAACGAGCGGGATTGGAAGTGCGTCACGCTGGACGAAATCTTCGCGGCCGAGAAGTAAGAGAAGCCGGGGAAAGGGTCATGGACGAGCGCAGCTTCTATAATGAAAGACCGGAGACGAAACAGTTGACATTGGTCTGCCCGTTCTGCCACCAGGAGAACAGTTATCCGGTCCGGTGGATGGTGCGCGAGAAGAAAGGCAGCCTGCCGCGCGGCGCCGGCGAAGAAGACCGCAAAAAATTTGCCAACGCGCGCAGCTACATGGTGCGCGTGGACGATATCGTCGCCTGCCGCAACATCCGTTGCCGCAAACGCATCGAGCTGACCGGACAAACCGTAGTTCTGCTCGCGGGTGCGCCGGTCGCCGGGGAAGATTTCGACCCCGAAACCTTCGGCAACCGCTAGAGCTGAGTTGCAGCGCAACATCCCCGATGCAGACGGGTTTTATCTTTTGAATGGGAATGTTGACTCCTTTGGCGGTATCCTACAAGGCATCCGGTGGGCTGGCGTGGGCATCCGAAGAAGCTGGAAGGCAGGGGAGGCTCCGATGAGAAACTCGAAATTCTTCTCAACGGTCGTGGCGGCATGGGTGGCGTTCGCATTTTGTGGCGCGACCTTCGCGCAGCAGGCAGAGCCGCCGCAGAATCCTCCCGCGCAGCAGAAGGACGCAGCCGACAAGGCTACGGCGCCGCAGCATCCTGGCAAGATTCTGGTCCCTGAGGGCACGCAGATTCCGCTCGTGCTGCACAACACCGTCTCCACGCGCAGCGCCAAGCCGGGCGACGCAGTTTATCTGGAAACGCTCTTCCCCATCCTGATTGACGGCAAAATCGTGATCCCCGCCGGCTCTTACGTGAGCGGTGAGATTCTCGAGTCGAAGAGGCCCGGCCGCGTGAAAGGCCGCGGGGAAATGATGGTGCGGCTGAACACGATGATCCTGCCGAACGGCTACGTGGTGAGCTTTAACGCCATGCCCACCGCGGCGGGCACCGGAGGCAACGACACGGTCGAGAGCGAGGGCAAGATCAAGGGCGACACCGACAAGGGTGCGGATGCAGGAGTGGTGCTGCGGACTACGGCGATGGGCGCTGGAATTGGCGCGGCCGCCGGCCGGGCCGCGGGCAGCACCGGTCGCGGCGCCGGAATCGGCCTCGGCGCAGGAGCCGCAGCGGGCTTGATCGCCGTGCTGGCCTCTCGCGGGCCGGAAGTCGAATTGCCTCGCGGCACGACACTCGAAGTTGTTCTGAACCGGCCGCTGTATCTTGACGCCGACAAGGCGCAGTTTACCGATCCTGGCCACGCTTCGGCGCTGGCCGGGCCGCCGGACCGGAAACCGGCGCGGACTCGTTTTCCGTACTAGGCGGTCGCACCCGCGGGATTCGCAAGAAGGCGCAGCGGGCTGAACGCGGCGACATCTGCTGAAGTTTTTCCCCGAAGAATCCACTCGCTTATCACCTGTGCCGTCACTGGGGCGAGCAGTATACCGTTGCGATAATGGCCCGTGGCGATCCAGAGTCCCTCAATGTCGGTGGGGCCGAGAATCGGAAGATGATCGGGCGAGCCGGGCCGAAGGCCGGCCCAGGATTCGATCACGACAGCGTCGGCCAGCGCAGGCACGAGTTCGAGCGCCGCGGCGAGCACTTGCTGAATACCGGCGGGAGTGACGCGCTTGTCGAAGCCGGCGTTTTCAAGCGTCGACCCGGCGATGATGCGGCCGTCGGGGCGCGGCACTACGTACCCGCGCTCCGCGCGCAGCACGCAACCGAGC
>Ga0315268_10001083_pt1 | contig 31648 bp, 30 predicted proteins | sample C1_top_MG_FD_204535 | JGI IMG/M metagenome (GOLD analysis project Ga0315268, IMG submission 204535) | Sediment microbial communities from Yellowstone Lake, YNP, Wyoming, USA - C1_top | ecosystem: Environmental > Aquatic > Freshwater > Lake > Sediment | place: USA: Wyoming | collected 2017-08-01
CTGGAAAAGATTCCCGCTCATGACCGCCCGCCCTACCTGGCCTGGTATAACCTGGTAGTCAATGCAGCGGTGCTGCTGTGCGGCTTGCTTGCACCGCAGCTCAGTAACCTGGTAGGGCTTTTTTGGGCAATGGGTGCCTGTGCAGCGGTGGCGCTGGTGGCGGGGGTGGTGATCCTCAAATGGGGCTGAAGGGACTACCTGGCCGGGGCAACCTGGTTTTTCATGACGGTTCCCAGGACCCGATAAACGATCAGAAAGAGCAGTATCCCGCCGCTGGCCCAGTAATAGAGCTGGGCAGTGGCAGTGCTGGTATCGGTTCCGCTGGCCAGGCCATGGACTAAGGCCAGCAGGAAACAGATGAAGCTGGTCAAATGGATCCAGCGCCAGGCCTTGCGCCCGATGCGCTTGCGCACATAGAAGCTTCCCACGATGATGGCCCAACAATAGAAGCCAAGCTGCCCCAGCCCAACCCATCCTGGCCGGTAATCCACGCTGGCGAAGGGGGTCAAAACCTGGGCCAGGCTATATTGAATATAATGATCGCCCATTAAGAGCAGGCCATGCAGCAATCCAAAGGCCAGCCCCAGCAGGCTGACGAACTGGTGAACCTCATAGGCGAGGCTGGCGCCCGGCCAGAGCTGGGCGAGCTTGTTGGTGAGCAGCACGCCGAACACCATCGAGAGCCAGAGCAGCCCGTAGGAGGCAATGGCGCTGCCGCGCGAGAGATACCAGAATACCTTGGGGTCAGCACCAGTCATGGAGAGAGTCAATCCGGGCAGCAGATAGGGCAGAAGCAGCAGCGCCGAAAGTGTGCTGGCCGCCGTCACCAGGCCAGTCAGCAGCAGGTCGCGCAGTGGTTGGGGTTCTATTTCATCAAGCATTTGGGTGTTTTCGATCGATGTCATTGGTTTATCTTCAGGTAACAGGAGAAGTGTTCGGTGTAGAGTATGTGGTGGTCTTCCAGCACCAGCAAGCCGGCCAGGGATGGGTGCGAGCTGAGCCACTCCAGTCCCTTTTGGCTGCCCAGGATAAGGGCGATTTTGGCTGCCATCTCAGCTTCGATGACATCCGGCGCGATCACGGTTGCGCTCAGCACGTCCGTCTCTGCAGGCAGGGCGGTGCGTGGATCGATCAGGTGGTGCTGCCAGGCACCATTTTTCTTCCAGCGCCGGTAATCACGCCCGGAGGTGGCCACACCATTGCGGCGAACCCATACCAGCTCCAGGTCCTCCTCCGGTTGAAAAGGATCAGCTACCCCGACCGACCAGAGTCCGGCGCTGATGGCGATATCACCGCTGGCATCCACCAGTGCCGGCCCATAGGCCGCCAGGCGGAGCATAGCCTGGTGGGCAGCCCAGCCCTTGGCCACCCCGCCCAGGTCCAGGCGCACCCCGGGCGGAAGTGTGACCCGCCGAAGGTAGGGATCCAGGTGGATCTCTTGCCAGGCGGCCTGGGAAAGGAAGGGGTCAGAGAGCGAGGATGGCCCTGGTAAGGTTGGTTGTAGGATCTCAAAGCTGCGGTCATAGCCGGCAGCTTCCAGTGCGCCGAGCAGGGTGGGGATGACGATCCCCTGGCTGAGGTGCGCAACTCGCAGCGAGAGTTGCAGCACCTCCCAGAGCGTCTCGCTGACCGTCACAGACTCGCCACTCCTATCGTTGAGTTGGTTCAGCTCGCTCTCCGGGCGGAAGCGGCTGAGCGACCGTTCCCATTCCTCAAACCAGGCCGGGACCTCCACCAGGTGGGATACGGCGGCTTCGGAATCAGCATCCACCAGGGCTGACATCTGGCAGCCCATGGCGTAGAATTCGATCTTTTTCATTTCCGCGAGGATCTCGAGCGGGCAGCTGGCTTTCCGCTGCCCGATGAACCAGAAGCGCCGCCAGAGGTATCCAGGATCACGGTCTGGACCACAGGTTGTTCGGCAACCGTGGTCGGGAAAGGGGTGGGGGCAGTCACCACCCGCAAAGAGAGATTGGCCGGGGCATTATTAGTGCCGTTCTGCGCTGCGACGGGAGAGAGATTGGTATATAGCGGTACCAGGGTGGGCAGGGGAGGCAATCCGAGCAGGTCCTCCTGGGCCACCTGGCCGGAATCTGGGCCGGGATCGGTCGTTGTGACCGCGCTCTGCTCCTGATTTCTAGAGAACAGGCCCCACAGGCCCAAAGTGAGTGCCATGGAGGAGGAGGCGATCAGCATTTTCAGCCCCAGTGAGTTGGAGGATTTCTTTTTGGTCAATGGTTTGGGTTGCATTTTTTCTCCAAGTGGATTGGGAGATTGGCAGGACGGTCTAATCGTCGTGGCCCTCATCCTCATGTTCATGGGAACTGCTGCCGCTGGAAGAACCGCTATCCTGGGCGGTGGTGCTGGCTACGGCCTGTTCCTTGATCAGCTTGACGTAAACGACCTGGCCTTGCATATTCACATCGACGATATATCCAGCCCAGAAGGTCACTTTGTAAACTGGGGCATCCTTGAAGGTGTCCTTCTCCACCTTGTAGACTTTGCCGCCCTTCAAGTAGGCGACTGCAATCTGCCCGGCCTGGTCGGGGGTGATCTCCTGGGGGATGCCATTGAACAGTACCTTGCCGTTGGTGGCATCGACGTAGATTATTCCCTTATCAAAGGTCACTTCGTAGGCGGTGTTCTGCTCAAAGTTGACCAGTTGCGGCTGGCCCTGTGCGACCGCACTCTGTCCGGCAGCCTCGGAGGCAATCTGCAGGGCTTTCTGCGGATCAAGGGCCGGGGCTGGTTGGGCAGTGGCGGTTGGCTGTGAATTCTGGGCGGAGAGCACCTCGATTTGCTTATTGGCCTGCTCCAGGCGCTGGTTGGCTTCAGTCAACAGCTTGGCGTATTCGGCCTCGCGCTGCTGGTAAGCCTGCTCCAACTCGGTTGTGGAGGCTGGCTTGGGGGCAGTTGTGGCGCGGATCACGCCGCCAGCGGTGACCAGAAGAAAGATTGTAATGAAGAGTGACACCAATATCATAATATTGCGACTCATGGCAAGAATCCTTTCAAAGTGCAAATACTACAATGGTAGTCGAATTTGGCAGGAAAAGGTTATGGGCTGTAAGGTAAGAATTAGATTAGAAACCTGGTAAAAAGCAAGCCCGGTCCCGGCAGGTTGATAACCCCTCTGGGTCTGCGGTCGATCCTGATTGATATATAATGATCTAGAATTTCTGTCGTTGCCCTGGTTCATCCTTTACAGGCAGCCTGGATGGTATTTGCTGAGTCCCAGCTCTTCATTACCTGGAGAAGATCAAATGCGCAGGCACAAACGGATCGTGTTTCTTACATTCGTCCTTGTTCTTTCCCTCCTATCCTCCTGCAAACCCCCTCCCAAAGAAGGAAGCGAGAGGATCCTTTATTATTCATTCCGCGACAATAATTTAGATGTATATATTATGAGTGTCGATGGCTCCTACCTCGACAACATCACCAACTACCCGGCTGATGATGCCTACCCCTCCTGGTCCCCAGATGCAAAGCAACTGGCCTTTCAGAGCGATCGAGATGGCAACTGGGAGATCTACATAGAGAATTTGGATAGGTCAGGATTAAAACGCCTGACCATCAACCCGGCCAACGATTTATTCCCCGCCTGGTCGCCGGATGGTAAAAAGATTGCCTTTCAAACCGACCGCGATGGAAATATGGAAATCTACGTGATGGGCATCGATGGTTCCGATCCGGTTAACCTGACGAAAAACCCGACTTCTGACGCATTTCCGGATTGGTCACCGGATGGTAAAAAGATTGCCTTTTCCTCGGATCGGGACGGAAACTATGAAATTTACGTCATGGATGCCGATGGAGGAAATGTCAAACACCTGACGAATGAGGTGCTGAACGACTTTGCACCGCGCTGGTCGAGGGATGGCAGGCAGATTGCTTTTTATGCCGGAATTCCAAGTTCTAGCGATTCATCGGCTTTCGAAGTCTTCACCATGAATGCGGATGGGTCCAACCTGATCTCCCTGGTCAAGAATGCCACTTCACCCGATTGGACCAGCGACGGTGAACACATCATTTATGTATCTCAAGGGGACCTCTTCTCAATGACCACGGATGGCCAGGAGATAACTCCCCTCACCCATACGCCGGATAGGAAGTATGACCCACAATGCGAGCCCTGAGCACAGGGGCTGAACAAAAACTCATTTCTCACCATTCTCTTATAGATAGGTCCAAATATGGCTGTGATCACCTCCTACATATCTCTTTCCACTCGCGGCAACGCCGATATTCAAAACATAACCGGGCAGGCGAGCCAGGCGCTGGCGCAGTGCGGCCTGAAGAACGGCATTGTGACCCTTTTTTGCCCCTCCTCTACCAGTGCTTTGACAACCATCGAGTTTGAGCCGGGAGCCTTGAGCGACCTGAGGAGACTTTTTGACGAGCTTGCCAATCCCGACCGTCCCTATGCCCACGAGGCCGCCTGGGGAGATGGCAACGGTCACAGCCATGTGCGAGCGGCGCTGCTCAAACCCTCGCTGACCATTCCCTTCGTGCAGGGACGGATGACCCTGGGCACCTGGCAGCAGATCATCTACATCGATTTTGATAACCGCCCGCGCCAGCGCGAGCTGGTCGTGCAGATCATAGGGGAATGAGCCGAGATGATCGATCCTACCCTGCTTCCATTCTTCCAACCCCAGGGAGTGGTCATCCTGGGAGCTTCGCGTGAGCCAGCCAAGCTGGGATACGGTCTGGCGCGTAACCTGCTGTGGAGCGGCTACAGCGGAGCGATTCACTTCGTCAATCCGAAAGGAGGGACGTTGCTCGGTTATCCGCTCTACACCCGGATGGCCGAGGTGCCCGACCCGGTTGACCTGGCAGTGATTCTCACCCCGCCGCCCAGCGTGCCGGGGATGCTGGCGGAGTGTGGCGAGCGCGGCATCCGGGCGGCAGTGATCGCTACGGGCGGTTTCCGTGAGAGCGGTCCGGAGGGCGCTGCGCTGGAAGAGCGCTGCCTGGAGGTGGCCCGGAAGATTGGCATGCGTCTGGTGGGGCCGAACTGCGTCGGGCTGGTCAACACCCACCTGCCGTTGGATACTACCTTTCTGCCGCCTCCTCCAGCCCCGGTGGGAGAGGTGGCCTTCATCTCGCATTCTGGGGCTATCTGCGCAGCAGTCATCGATTGGGTGCGCGGGCAGGGGATTGGCCTTTCGCACCTGGTCTCCCTGGGCAACCAGGTGGATGTGACGGAGACGGATGTGCTTGCGCCGGTGGCGGCTGACCGGCATACCAAAGTGATCACCCTGTATCTGGAGAGCGTGAGCAACGGGCCGCGTTTTGTGGAGCAGGCCCGCCAGGCCGCCCGCCAAAAACCGCTCGTGGTGCTCAAGGTGGGGCGCTACGAAAGTGGGAAACGGGCGGCGGCTTCTCACACCGGAGCGCTGGCGGGTTCGGATGATGCTTTCAAAGCTGCATTCCGCCGTGCCGGGGTGTTGCGGGCGGATAACTCTGAGGAGATGTTGCAGTGGGCGCGCGCCCTGGCTGGATGCCCGCTGCCCCAGGGTCGCAGCGTGGCCGTGCTGACCAACGCTGGCGGGCCGGGGGTGACCGCCGCGGACGCGATCGAGCAGCTTGGCCTGCGCCTGGCTGAGCTTCAGCCGTACACCCGCCAGACGTTGCAGGCCTTGCTGCCTGCAGCTGCCAGCGTGCAAAACCCGGTGGATATGCTCGCTTCGGCCACGCCGGAGCTATACGCTCGTTGCCTTGAGATCCTACTGGAAGATCCCGGTGTGCACAGTGCCATGGTGATCACCCCACCACCGCCGATGTTCAGCGCCGGGCAGCTTGCCAGGACCCTCATTCCTGTCATCCAGACCACCCCCAAGCCGGTCATCCCGGTGTTGATGGGCGAGCGGATGGTTCAAGAGGCGGTCGAGCATTTCCGCGCCGCCCATATTCCTGAATATCGCTTCCCGGAGGCGGCTGCTTCAGCGCTCTCGGCGCTGGTGTGGCGGGCTGAAAGCCTGGCCCGTTTGGATGAGCAGCCCTGGCAGGCGCTCGATGCCGACCCTGAGCGCGCTCACCGGGTACTGAGTGAATCACTGCCAGGCCAATTCCTCGCTCAGGAAGCAGCCAATGAGCTTATGGAAGCTTACTGCATCCCGACTGTGCCGCCCAGGCTGGCATCCAGCGCTGCCCAGGCGATGGAACTGGCCGAAAGTGCTGGCTTCCCGGTGGCGCTCAAGGTGGCGTCGCCGGATATTGCGCATAAATCCGATGTGGGAGGAGTTTTACTCAATGTGCCAGATGCCGCCGCAGTTGCCAGGGGATTCGACCTGGTCACCCAAAACGCCCTTCGGGTAAAACCGGGGGCCCAAATTTTGGGCGTTCACGTTCAGCGCATGCTGCCGCCCGGCCAGGAGGTCATCGCGGGGGCAGTGCAGGACCCGCTCATCGGTCCATTGGTGATGTTTGGGTCGGGGGGTGTGGAGGTGGAGGGCCTGAAGGACGTGGCTTTTGCCCTGGCACCGCTCACCCGCAGCGAAGCTGAGGAAATGCTGGAAGGCACCTGGGCTGGTCGCCGGTTGAGAGGTTTCCGGAATCTACCCCCGGCTGACCGCGCCTCGGTTTTGGAGTGCCTGCTGCGCCTGGCCCAGCTGGCCGCAGATCGACCCGAGCTGGCTGAGATCGAGATCAACCCGCTGCGCGTTTTAGGGGAGGGGCAGGGGGCCTATGCCATTGATGTGCGCGCCAGGAAAAAGTAACCGAAGGCATCTAAAGGAATTCCCCAGGGTTGGACTGTTCGGGTTGAGCCGCCTCGCTCCCATTCTCTATTCACACCCGCCAGGAGGGTATTATCCATGCCGATCGATCTGGACTTTAGAAAAATCGATGTTGCCATAGGCGAGGCTCTGACCAACCCAGCAACTCTTCGATACGATCCTGTAAGGAAAACAAGCCAAACAAGCCTGTTGGGCGGTTGAATTCCACCAATCTATCTACATCACTGGTAGGATGGGCTTAATCTCGAACCACGGAGCCGAATAGAGCCAGGCTCTGGACGCCGTAAGTGGCCATTTCATCCTGGTGATTTCGGAGGATTTCCAAAACTTGCTTGCGTTCCATATCTTATCTTTTTTCCATTATCCATGAGTAGCCGGGAAATTAGAGAAGGTGTAAGCATCGTTGTTCCCTGGTCAGCACAGAAGTTAATCGCCGCCAACCGGCTTTCTGCCCACATACAATAGATGATCTGCTGCACCGCGCAGCGAGGGCTCCTGGCTCATGCGGTAATTCAGCTCCACCCACAGCTCCCAGTCTGCTCCTTTGAGCTGGTTTCCCAGCTCTTCGTGATCCGCCACCACCCCCTCCACACCATAAATCCCCAGGGTGTGCAGGCCGGCGCCGGCCATCAATGGCTCGAACTCGTCGGGGTGGGTAAAATAAGCGGTGGTGAAGCCATCCCCGTTATCGTGAATGCCGGTTTGCAGCATGCGCAGGGAGTAAGCCGGGTCTTTGATAACCCAGGCGATGTTCTGAGCCGCTGCATCGTGGAAGGGAGCAAAGCGCGTGATGACCGAAGCACAGAATAACCCGGCCGGGCGCAGCACCCGGCAGGCTTCGCCGATCGCCTGGCGACGCTCTTCCAGCTTTAGCAGGTGGTAAAGCGGGCCCATCAGCAGCACCGCATCGTACGAAGTCGGTGAGATTTGGCTGAGATCAAGGGCGTTGAGATGGAGGATTGCCTCGAGCTGCACCCCGGCTTCCTGCGTTTTGCGTGCTGCCAGTTGTAGCGAAGCGGTGGAAAGATCGACCAGGGTGACAGAGTAGCCCCGCTTTGCCAGGGCGATGGAATAGCGCCCCGGGCCGCCGCCGATATCCAACAGGCGCAACGGCGGCCTGTCCAGGTTCTCTTGCAGCACACGCATCGTAATCGCAAATTCCATGCGATGGTGCTCCAGGCGCTTCCACTCTTCCTCTGCCTGGGCGTCGTAATATTGTTGAACTGCGTTCATCCAGTTATATTTTCTTTCCTAAGGAGGCGAGGTAAATGGTAAACAGCTGCTCGCCATCCAGACCCAACGCCTGGTTCACTGCATCGTCATTGAATGCGGCTATGGCGCACACCCCGCAGCCGATGGCTTCCGCCGCCAGGTAGAGGTTCTGGCAGACGTGACCGGCATCCAGGTGCAGGTAACGGTAACCGCGCTCGGTGTAGCGCCAGAACATCCGCTCCACCACCGCCACCCAGGCGAAGGTCACTGCGCTCTGGCTGACCTGTTCCTGGGCCAGGCAGGCCTGGGTGACCTGGTCGGTGATATCGGGGGCCAGGTTCACCTCCAACAGGGCATGCTTGAGGGCGCTATAGCGATACAGCCCGGAAGCCAGGCTGGTCACGCGGTTGATCAGCAGGTAGGTCTCGAAGGCATGGCGCGCCCCGGCAGAGGGCACATTGCGCAGCGTGGCCGGTCGCCTGGATACCTGCTTGACCCCCTGGGTGCACCACAGCAGGAAGGACAGTTCTTCCAGGCTGATGGGTTGCCCGGAATATTTGCGCACCGTCTGGCGATTTTCGATGGCGGTGCGCAGGTCCAGAGGGGGAATTTTCACCTCTTTAGGGGCTGGCAGGTCAATCTGGTGAGCCTGCTCGGGCCAGGGCAGCTCTAGTGGCGGCTGGGGTTCACCCTGGCTCTGAGGAGAGGGTGACATGTGTTCGTAACGCGTTTTTTGCATGAATTCGGTGCCAATTCCTTTGGGCATGGGAACCTCCATAAAGGTCGCTCAAGGCACAGAGGCCTAATCTTAGATCGCCAAATCAAATGGTAAATCGCTAATATCTCTTAGACGGCGCCCTTCGACCATGATAGTAAGAAGATCGAATTGGTCTTCGTTCTTAATTTCTTTGATAGCTTCTTCTAGCTCATAAAGAGCGAAATGGTAAACACAGTCCAAATCGCCTGTCCCTAAAGCAAGCGTGGAGATTCGAGTCGGCAATGGTTCAGCTGTAACTGCAATCACATGAGGTAGAGGACCTTTTCGGTTACGGATTAAGTTCAAAGCCTCGGTGCGCGTATTTTGTGAGCGATCACTGCGAATAGTCCATTTACAGGAAATACTGGCGTGAAGAATCCAGTGCGGTTGGTTAGGTCGGTTTATCTGACGCAAAGGAGTCAGTGTCGCCGCTTTTTCTGAATCCTCTATAAGCTGATCTTGCTGGTTGATTTCAGTATCGAGTATCGCTGCCCGGGCAATGATTATATCCGGTTTTACAATGTAATCCCCACCAATTGCGGATGCCGGAAGGTTGTCTTTGGTGATAACCTCACTCATATATTTTAAGTGCTCATACTGTTCAAATATTGAGATATCAGTCTTTCTTGTGAAATAATTCCATCTATCAGGGCGAAGGTGCTGCAATAATTTGAATGAAGATTCTAAAAATTCTTCGGTATATGTCTCGAACCGATTCCCAACAGTTTGCTCTTGAATGCCTACCTCATCCTGGTTCTTCCTATAACCTAATCGATTTGCGATCTCCCAAGCAATACTACAACTTGCTCTATTAGATCCGTCTGCAAAATTAGGATATCCTTTGATTGTTCTTATGACGTTGCTACAAATTCTTTGATGGTAAGTTTTTCTTAAATGCTCAATTATCATTATAATCCTTACAATTTCATCAATTTGGTTTGTAGAACCCTATCACAAATTCTTCATGCATCCGCTTTTGTATTTGAGAATTTTGGTCGACCTTTTGACCAGCAGGTAGCATGCGGCGGTTTCGGTCAAGATTACGAACTCCGATACCAGGAACTTCAAAACCTACTGAACGGCCGATCTCCGCTAGGCAGTTTTGTGTTTCAGTATCACGATTGCGCATAATTGAACTTCCAACTACAACAATAGAAGCCTTTCCGGGTTTCAAAACACGAAACATTTCACGAAGAACGCGCGCCATCTCGGAGTAATATCTTTGAAGAACCCGGCCTTTTTTTGGGTCAAGTCTGGTGATTTCTGAAACGATCTGAGTGGTGAATGCCGGTAAATTCTCCAATACTAGCTCCGTTACTACCTCTCCCCCTATGTATTCACTTCTCTTTATACTTAGATCTTGGATGGAGTGACCTAACCACACCAAGGAGAACTTGTGAGCACGCATGTAATCAATTGCATTAGAAGCATATGGTGGTGATGTTACGATTAAATCTATAGACTCTGATAAGAGAGGTAAATCCTGTGCATTCCCAGAAAATATATGCCCTGGTTTATCAACATCTTTATGGTTCAAAAGTCCTTTCACATTATTTTGGACTCTTTTCTCGAATTCATCAAAACATGAACGAAGGGTTTTGGTGGCATATTTAAGGTTGGGAACAGGTTTATCTTTATAATCATTGCCTTCCAATAGTTCACCTGATTCGGAGTAGACAACCTTAGCCCGATGCGGTCGGGTATGTGCAAGATCAAGAGCCAAAGTTACCCCCCCGGTCTTCGTTATGATGATTGATGAAAAAGCTAGCCTAAAGAAGTTTTTTAGAGCTGGATTTTTCAGTTTATCGATTTCTAAAAGTAATGCCATTAGTGCGAATTGAGTGTCCGTTTCAAACCAATAATCCACAAATTTTTTCGTTTCCTGATCCCAACGTGACTCTAGGGCTTCGATAAGATCGTTGGGTCGATGAGTAAACGTCACGTAAGCCTTCTTTTGAATATCCTTAGCGATTCCAAGTACTTGAATAGGATCAAGGGGCGTGGTCTTTACCTTCGTAATCAGTAAAGCTAGAGGATCAATATCAAGACCTATTGCTCGTCGATTGGCCAACATAGCTTCCAGGATAGTAGTTCCAGAACCCTGCATGGGATCTAGAACTAATTCTCCAGGTTTTGTCAGTGAATTAATAAATAAGCGAGGAAGTTGGGGAGGGAATTTGGCTGGAAATGAATGGAAATTATGGGATAAATAACCACTGTTTTGATCATGGAAATCCAAATCCCGAACTAGTAGTTCAGCCAGTTGCTCAGCCGTAATTGTATGATGAGAAATCTCCGAGAATTGGAATGAAAGTTGGATTTCTGTCATTATTCATCCACAAAAGGCAATCTCAAAGTAATATACTTGATTTATATTGATTGGGCAAGTCTGATCTGCCAGGTTGTTATTTCAGGATACCCTCAAACAAATCTCGCTCCTTGCGGCCAATGGGCGGAGGGTAGGCGCGCATAAAGGTCTCGTAGGAGGAGAACCAGCGGCGCAGCACCGCAAATGGGCCGCGGATCAGTCCACCGCCGCCCTGGCTGGCATGGCAGGCGGCGGCCTTCTCGCGGATGGCAGCTACCGGGCGGTAATTGATCACCGCATGGGTCGGGAAGGACACGGCTGCAATGGACACCATGTCAATATCCTGGTTGCGACCTTGCCGGCGCGGGTCACGGCCGAAAAGTGGCATCAGCTTTACCATGAACCGCATGAAGCCGAGCGGGATAGTGTGGTAATACAGCTTTAGGGGGCTAAAGGGGGGCAGATCTTCCGGGTAGATTGCCGGGTTGCCAGCCGCGAAGAAAGCTCTGACGGTTGCCTGGTGAATGACGATGTGGTCGGGGTGGCGGTAACCCCCGATCGGATCGAAGGTCAGCACCACCTGCGGTCGCAGCAGGCGGATGTAATGGGTGACATCGGCTGCAACCTGGTCGGGCAGGGCAGCAACCAGCGCCTGAGGATGATGGTTGGTGAGGGAGCCAGCCATGCCAGAATCGCGATAATTCAGGAAGTGAACTCCCGCCAGGCCGAGTATGCCGGCAGCACAGCGCAACTCATCTCTGCGCTGCTCGGCGATTGAATTGTAACCGCGCAGGTAGCGCGGGTCCACTTCACCGGCTTCGCCGTGTGTGGCGCATACCAGGTGCACAGCTACTCCTTTGCGGGCGTAGATCGCCAGGGTGCCACCCATGCCGAAGCTCTCGTCATCGGGGTGGGCCAGCACGGCTAACAGGGTTTTAGTAGCAGGTTCAATTGGATCACTCATTGGATTACCACCATCAGGGGGCTATTGGGGGGCAGGAGGGCTTTCAGTGCGCTGTAGGGTACCACCACGGTCTGGGGGCCTAGCGCATAGGGCGCCACCTGGTACGGGTCAAAAGTGATCTGCAGCCCATCGGGCGTGATATTCCAGCTCTTGAAGTTCTTCTCTTCCGGTCTGGCGCCTTCGGAAAATTCCAGGGCGCCATTCTGCGAAAGCTGCTGGACACAGGACTGCGAGAGAGCCTCCAGGTATGGAGAGCCGGGCTGGAAGAGCGCCGCCAGGGAGAGCGTCTTGCCCTGCTTGAGGTCGTAGTTGAGGGAAACTGTGCTTGAGCCAGGATGGGCAGCGCCTGCACTGTATAAGTTGATCTCAAACAACAGGCTGACCAGGTTGGAATCAGTATAAGTGGCTTTGTAACCAATCTGCAGGAAACTGGACACATCCGGTAGATTCTGAGCGCGCCAGTCTTCAATCTCCCGGGCGCTCTTCTTGAAGGAGTCAACCTGCTCTGTGATCAACTGATCGATTGCCTGGTTCAGCAGGTCGAGGGTGGGGATACTCCCCTCCAGGCGTGGAGTGGTGATATCGATCTGGTAGCTGGGCGATTGGCTTTGCTCTTGAATTTTCTGTTCGGTGATTTTCAAGGCGGGGGCTGAGTTGCTGGTGGGCGGTGGGGTGAGCGAAGGGAAGGATGTAGCAGTCGGTTGGATCGCCGGTAATGGGGTTGAAGCAATGTTCAGGCGCACCGGCACGCTCAGCCGGCAGGAGAGAGTGAAGAGAAGCCAAAGAGCGAGGATGGAATACCTCAGGTATTTCATTCAGTCTCTCTTCATTTCAGGCTGCACTTCATCCGCCCAGGCGTTGATGCTATCGCTCAAATTCCACATGTTCTCAAACCTGGTTCGGCGCAGGAAAAATACTGCCTGGGCGGGGCGGCATTCCACAAAATGCCTCGTAATCGACCAGGCCGGTCACCGTGGGGTGAGACCCGCAGACCGGGCAGGACGGATTCTTTTGAAGCTCGATCGTCTGGAAGCTCATTTCCAGGGCATCGTAAAGCAAGAGCTTCCCGACCAGTGCTGTGCCGATCCCCAGCACCAGCTTGATCGCTTCGGTGGCCTGGATGGTGCCAATCACTCCCGGCAATACGCCAAGCAACCCTTCTTCCCTGAGATTCGGGGTGCTTTCTGGTGTGGGCGGGTGGGGGAACAGGCAGCGGTAGCAGGGCCCACGGCGGGCGTCGAAGATGCTGGCCTGGCCTTCAAAGCGGAAGACCGCCCCATAAATATAGGGCCGTCCGCTCAGCGCGCACAGATCATTGATCAGATAACGGGTGGGAAAGTTATCTGAGCCATCCACCAGGACCTGGTAGCCAGCCGCCAGGCTTTCGGCGTTTGAGGCAGTGAAAGGCTGGTTGTAGCTCTCCACCTGGATATGCGGGTTGAGGTCAAGTAGCCGCTCGCGGGCCGATTCCACCTTGGGTTTCCCGATCTGCTGGCTGCCATGAAGCACCTGGCGCTGCAGGTTGGAGACTTCCACCACATCATAATCGACCAGGCCAAGCCGTCCAATTCCGGCTGCTGCCAGGTAAAGTGCCACCGGCGACCCCAATCCCCCGCTGCCGATCACCAGCACCGAAGCCGCCTTGAGCTTGCGCTGTCCTTCCAGGCCGACCTCTGGCAGCAGCAGGTGGCGCGAATAGCGCAGCAGCTCTTCCTGGGAAAGCTCAGGCAATTCCATCGGAGGGTGTTTCACTCATCCGGTTCCGAACTGGCGATCCCCGGCATCGCCCAGGCCAGGGACGATATAGCCGCGCTCGTTGAGGTGGTCATCGATGGCAGCCAGGTGGATGGGCACATCCGGGTGATGAGACTGCAGGTTCTGGATGCCCTCTGGGGCGCCAATCAGCCCGATGAACTTGATTTTCTGAGCTCCCCATTTCTTGAGAATATCTACGGTCGCCACCCCTGATCCGCCGGTCGCCAGCATGGGGTCGAGGATCAGGCAAACCGCCACCGTTGGCTGGACGGGCAGCTTGTTGTAATACTGCACTGGCTTGAGGGTGCGCTCATCGCGGTACAAGCCAATGTGCCAGACCTCCGCCGAGGGCATCAATTCCCAAACCCCTTCGACCATCCCCAACCCGGCCCGTAAAATTGGGATCAGGCCGATATTCTCCTCCAGCTCGTATCCGGCGGCGGTCGCCAGTGGGGTTTGCACTTGGATGGGGCGGACAATCAGATCCTGGGTGGCCTCATAAGCCAGCAAGGCAGCCAGTTCGCGCACCAGCTCGCGGAACTTACGTGGTTCGGTCTGAGTGTTGCGTAACAGGGCGAGTTTATGGGCGACCAGGGGATGTTTTGAGATGAAGACATTGGACATGGGAGAACGCTCCTTATAATTTGGCGATCGATGAATTAAGCATACCATATTTTAACCAGCGGCTGGACTTCAGGTGATCTGAAAAACAGGGCTTTCATGGGATTGGAATACCTTTGCACACAGCCCTGACGTAGAGTGCCAAGGCAGATCCCTCCTGCTTACATGATGTCCCTGCAAGTGACCTATACGAAGCAATCTCCACACTGGCTAACGGGGAATTTGCTGCACTCGGCAAAGAACGGCGGGATCGCAAGGATATTATATGGTAAACGTTTCCGTCCTGCTGCAAACCTTTTTGACCCGTTTCTGGTTCACCTTCACTCCCAGCCCCACCCCATCCGGCACGGTGATGGTCGAATCTTCGTGCAGCACGAAGTCCGGGGTGGCGATATCCTCGGAGAAATAGCGCGCTGAGGCGGAGATATCTCCGGGCAGGGTATAGCCGGCCTGGGCGGCAGCCGCCAGGTTGAGCGCCCGGCCGATATTGGTCTCCAGCATCCCGCCGCCCCATACCGGGATGCCCTGCGCCAGACACAGGTCGTGGATCTTCCGGGCAGCGGTCAGGCCTCCCACGCGCGGCACCTTAATGTTAATCACCCGGCAGGCGCCCAGCTCCAGCGCCCAGCGGGCATGGTCGTAGGAGGTGATGCTCTCATCCAGGCAGATCGGAGTGCGCACCTGGCGTTGCAGCCTGGCGTGGTCGAGCATATCCTCCGGCCCGAAGGGTTGTTCGATCAGCAGCAGGTTGTATTGGTCCAGCTGGCGCAGCACGGGAATATCTTCCAGGGTGTAGGCTGAGTTGGCGTCCACCTGCAGGAGCAGATCAGGCCAGCGCTGGCGCACTGCCTGGATGACCTGCAGATCCCAGCCGGGCTTGATCTTGAGCTTGACTCGCCGGTAACCATCCGCCAGGTAGGCTTCAATCCTGGCAAGCTGGGCAGGGAGAGTCGGTTCGATGCCGACGCTCACGCCGACCGGGATGCGGCTGCGCACCCCGCCTAGCAAGCGGGCCAGGGAGAGACCCGAGCGCTGCGCCACCAGGTCCCACAGGGCATTTTCCAGCCCAGCGCGGGCGATCGGGTGGCCGCGCACGGAGTGATAAAAAGCCAGGAAGTCAGGAATCTCCCGGAACTCTTTGCCCAGCACAGCTGGGATGAGGTAGTCTTTGAGGATGTACCAGACCGTCTCGAGGGTCTCGTGGGTGAACCAGGGACCGTATTCGCACGGGCATTCGCCCCAGCCCGAGAGTCCTCCAGCATGCAGGTTGACCAGGATCGAGGGATGGCGAATTTCGCGCACCACGCTGGTTTCAAAAGGGGTGACCAGGGGAAGCTCCACCAGGTGGAGGTCAATACGCTCAATTTTCATAGCACTCCACTGTAGATGCGACCAGTTTATAGTAGCATTCTCCGCCCCGGCGCAGGTAATCGAGGACAGTGTAGCCCTGCTGGAAGGATGTTTCGAGCACGCCGCGGGTGTAGTTCTGCCAGGCCTGCGCCAGGCTGAGGTCCTGCCGCTTGAGCTCGGGGAAGTTGGCTGGCACCTGGACCAGGACGGTCGGCTCCTGAAAGGCAGGCAGCAGGCCGGGGGGATGGATCAGGCCGTTGGTGAGCGGGCGAGCGCGCAGGATGCGGGTCGAGGTCGGGTCAGAGGAGAATGCTTCGATGTCCTGAGCAGCCGTGGGCGGCACTCCTTGCCCTGGCTCTTTTGGATCCAGCAGCGAACGGACGCGCTGGCTGGCGATGTGCCATTCGAGCAGCAGGCGGTCGGTAGGCAGGCCGGCGTTGAGTCCATCGCCCATCTCGCCGTACAGGTTGGGCAGGTAGTGGCGGCTGATCCCGCCCAGCTTGTGGAAGTTGAAATAGGCGTTGCGGCTCTGCAGCGGGTCGAAGGTCCAGGTGACCAGTTGGATGCCTTGTTGAAGGATGGACTGGCGCTGGGCCAGCTTGAGCTGGAAACCAATCTGTCCGTTGCGCAGGGCAGGAAGGACGCCCAGCATGTGGGAGCAGTGCTTGAGCTGGCCCGTCTCGTCCCTGCCCAGGAAGCTGAACACAAAGCCGACCATCTCGCCGCTGGCCTGATCGAAGGCACCCAGCAGCACACCACCGTTCTCTGCGGCAGTCACCAGCAGGTGGACGGGCACCACTTCCGTGTTATCGGTGATCTCCCAGACCTGGCGCTGAAGCTCCTCAACGCGCAGGACCTCTTCGATGGCACGGATGGGGCGGATTTGGACGGGGTTCATGGGATCAGGGTCAGCCCCAGCAAGCGATGGCCTCATCGAGCATGGCCAGGTAGTTCTCCAGCGGGATGTAGCTAGGGATCGAGTTGCCCGAGCCGATCGCATAGCGGCCGCGCCCGCCACAGGTCTCCACCAGGGAACGCACACGCTGGCGCACCTGCTCAGGGCTGGCGGTGGTGAGGGTGTGGATATCCACTCCGCCCAGCACGGCGATGCGGCTGCCGTAACAGGCCTGGAAATCCTCCACCGGCAGGATGGCATCCTCGTAAGAATGCTTGCCGTCGATGTGCACATCCTCGATCAGGTCTTCCATAATCCGCGCCAGGTTGCCGCAGGAGTGCAGGAAGTAAGGGAGGCCGCGCTGGTGGGCCATCTCGGCAAAGCGCCTGTGCCAGGGCAGCGCGTACTGGCGCAGGTGGGCCGGGGAGATCAGCGTGCCGGTGCGGAAGCCCATATCGTCGCCGGGGAAGAGGGCGATCACGGCTTCGAGCTGCAGGAGGTGCTCGTAGAACTGCACCATCAGGCCGCCGATGCGCTCTGCCATGGCCTGCACCAGGTCGGGCTGGTCATGCACCGCCAGGCACAGCCCTTCGTAGGACATCATGCTGGAGAGGTGCTCGTAGAGGCCGCCGCCGTGGGAGATGATCAAGCCCATGCCCTCCGGCAGGTGGCTGTTGAGGTATTCATAGGGGAAGAAATCGACCTCTTCAATGCGCGGCCAGGGATAGCGTTCGAGATCCGCCCAGGACATGATCTGGCCCAGGTGCTGGTCGGCCCAGGCGCGCTGCTTGGGGCTGCCGGGGGCGGTATCGGCGATCAGCATCTGGTTGGTCTGGAAGCCCATGTCGGTCTCGAAGCGCACAAAGTCGTAGCCCAGGCGGTACCAGAGCTGGATAAAGTTATCCAGGGCGGCTGCCTGGCTCTGGCGGTCGCTGCCCGCGCTCACCCACGGGCGGTCAAGAATCTGGGTTAGGATCGGGCGCTGGACCACCTCATCCACCAGGTACTCGACCAGCGGGACGCGCCCGTCACGAGTCTGGCCGAGCAGGAAGGAGATGAAGTATTGGGAATCGGGTTGGGGATGGGAGAGGGGCAGATGGGCAAGCATGGGAATTCACCTTTGCACGCCAGGAGTGGGTGTGGATGGGTTGATTATAACCCGAATGATGTGGAGCCGACCTGCATCCCAGGTTTTCAATTAAAACCCTTAGCGTTCTTCGCGCTTTAGCAGTGAATTTTATTACCCCTTAGAAAGCATCCCAACCTCTACTTTTTTTCAAATCTCCACTGCGCGCGGCCACGGCTCCTGGCGGGCCCGGGTCCACAGCGTGTTTACATAGTTCAAAGCGAAGTGGTTCTGCACCCAATGCAGCCAGAATGCGCCCGGCTCACTCAGCTCGAGCGTTCTGCCGTTGCGAACCGCCAGCCCGGCTTTTTCTATTACCCTCAACCACCTGCGCGCCTTGGAGGCATCCCCACCCAACACCGTGTCCAGGTCATCCAGTGGGATGCGCGTGTCGTAAAAGCGCCAGTACAACCACCACCAGCCCGCCATCTGCCCGGCAAACGGCATGCGCAGGGCAATTGCCCTGTTCCCCAGGCTGGCCTCGTGCACCCAGCTTTGGAGATCGAAGGTGTTGAGCACAAAACCGTCAGGGAGGTGCGATCCAGCACCCGGTCCGATCCCGATGTATCCATCCCGGGTGACCGAGGAATAACGCGGCACGTCACCGCGCTTGAAGCCCCACACCGAGGTTCGTTCAAAACCGTGTTCCGTGCACCACGCGTGGATGGCCTGGTAGTGTGCCCGGCGCAGGTGCAGGTCTGGCATGCGCACCGCCGAAAGGCGCAAGTACTCACCCACAGAGGTGTAAGGGAAGGTGAAGAGTGGGTAAGCCGTGATCTGGTCTGTGCCCAATTGTTCAGCCCGCACCAGGTCGGCGATTACATCAGTGGTTGCTTGACCCGGCAGTGCGAACATCAGGTCCACGTTGACCGAGGAGAAACCACTTTCCGCCAGGAGTGCCAGGGCACGCTCTGCCACTTGCGGCAGGTAGCCGCGCCCCAGCAGGGCGAGATGCCTGGGCTGGAAGGATTCCACGCCCAGCGAGACCAGTGCCACTCCCATCTCTTGCAACTGCTGCACGGTCTGGTAGTCCAGATCTGCCGGGTTGGTTTCAATGCAGATATCGCCTGTCAGATGGAAGCGCTCCCGCACGCGTCTCAGCACACGCGCCACGCTGCCCAATGCCAGGGTCGGTGTACCGCCGCCAATATAGATGCTCGTGATTTCGGCTGGCCCGACTTGGTCGGCCCACCAGCCGACCTCGGCAATCGCTGCCTGCGTGTAGGGCTCCACCAGTTTCTCATCATACAGCACTTTGGTATACGGGCAATAGGGACAGGCGTGGCGACAGAAGGGGACGTGCAGGTACAGCGAGGTGCGCTCGACCGGTGGTAGCGCCCAGCTCTGAGCGGGCTGTTCGAAAGCCCAGCGTTGGTCGGGTCCCACCAGGTAGTGGCGGATGGCTCGAGTCGCCAGGCGGGAGAGCCAGTGGCCCAGGTTGTTCACCAGTATCTCGTCATGTTGAACCAGGCGCTCGGGCGCAGGCGTTGAAATTCGGCCAGCTCGATGCAGGCTGCGTACCCGCAGTCAGGGCATATATCGTCTGAGGCACGGCAGCACACTGATTCGCCATCCACATCGACGACAGAAGCTACCGGCAGGCGCCGTGGCCAGTCGCCGGATTTGAGCGCCAGCAGGCTGGCACGCGAGTTGAGCACCGGCAGCCCGGCCCGGATGCAACCGAGCAGCCGGTCGATGATTGGGGAACGCTCCCCGGCAGTCAGGAACAGCTCATCGCGCCCGTAGTAGGGTGTGTGAAAGTAGAACATGACGCCGGTCACCGGGAAGCTGGTCTGCCTCACCCAGCGCAGGAATGGCTCGATGCCATCGGCAGTGTTGCGGTCGATTGTATAAATGACGGCCACCTTTGGATGCTGGCCGGCGCGCACTGCGCCTTCGACCTGCTGGAAATGGTCACCGCGCCGCCGCTCGAAAGTGCCTGGCAGCCCGTCCATGCTGACCCACACCAGGTCGGCGGGTGTATCCAGCCCGAGTGTGCCGTTCGTATAAACATGGACATGGAAGAAGCCGGTATGCTTTGCTTCGAGGATGGCGTCTGACAGTGTGTGCTGGCCGTCGCGCCACAGCATCAGTTCGCCACCACTGAAGTACAGCTCGCGAAAACAGCGGCTCCAGGCTTTCTGCATCGTGTCTACCAACCGGTCCCAGGTCATATCGGGCCGGCCGGTGTTGGAGACATGGCAGCCGCGGCATCCCAAATTGCAGCGGTCCGTCACTGCCATGCCATAAATGAGCGGTGGTGCATGCCGCAGCACGGCGAAGCGCCAAAGGAACGGAGCATAGAAGCGAAACCGTTCCCAATAGGTGCCTCGAAACATATGGAAACCTCCATGTGTCTCATCTTTTGATTGGGGGAGTGAATTCATGATCTCAGGAGTGAGAACTGGGATGTGGGATTGCCGGGTCTAAATTAATTCTACAATCAATCTCGCTAGATTGGTAGTCTTCCTCTAACGCAGTTCCCCAACCGCCTGTTAAGGGATTAACCTCCATGCCATCCGTATTATCCGGATTTTCATGATATTCATGTTATTCCTGGTTAATAAAGCTCTTCTTAGTGATCTTGGTGCCCTTTGTGGTTCAAAAAGAGATAACCCAACATTAAAAACCTTCCTAAATTGACAGGGTTAATTTCACCTTTTGACAGCTAGTAATTCTGTTCTAACCTTTGTACACTCAAGCTGTCCCCAAAAAGAGCCTTGAAGGGATCGCCACCCTTACTCGCCAATCCCTTCTCAATCATCCCAACCCATCCGCCGGAACCCATCGAATCCGTGCCGTCCGAGTTCCATTCCCTTTCCCTCGCATGGTCCTTCATCTGTTCGAACCGCAAAGGCGCCAGGTCCGCGAAGAAAATTCTTTTATCCCCCTTAAAAACCTTAGCGCACTTCGCGCCTTTGCGGTGAAGAGCAAGCAAGTCGGATAGCATTCGTTTCGATTTGTTTTTTCGCGAAACGAATACCCGCTGTGATTGCTGAGGATTCCGAGTTCATCTGTGTCCCATCTGTGGTTGCCTTTCTCCCCATGCCACCCGACCTGAACCTTCAGCCGCCAACCGTACTATACTTAAGCATGGGTTCAATCGATCTGCGGAGAGAATAACGATGAAATCTCTTTGGAAGGCCACTGCCAGGTTTCTCCGGAGCGAGGTGCGGCTGGCGGCGATCTTGTTGCTGGTCATTCCCGGCTCCTTCTCAATCCCAAAGCCCCAAGAGGGCCCGGCGAGCGCGGCCTGGCAACCTGCAAAGCAGCAAGCGGGCGGGTTGCAGGGCGCTGCCTATCTGAATGATCTGGCCCAAGATACCTATGCGTATATCCGGGCGATGGTAGAGCCGGCTACCGGTTTCCCGCATGACCGGCTGGATGCTTCGCTGCTCGATCTGATGCCCCAACTGGCGGTCGTGCGCGGCATGCCCTATACCAACGTGGGGGCGGGGGCCAGCCTGGCGGTGGAGCGTTGCACGGCGCCGGGCTGCCGCTACCGCGGCTCCTATGGTCTCAAGCTGGTCTATAGCACCCCTCCGGGCACCTGGGCCAGCTACAACATCGATTCAGCCGGCTTTGATCCCCACCAGGCGGCTTTTCTGGAAGGCTGGGTCAAAGGAGCCAAGGGTGGGGAGAAGTTTGAGTTTGTATTATGGAGCAACTGCGCTGCCGCCTGGCCAGGTCGACCCGAGAGCGCTATGGTCACCGCCAGCCGGGAGTGGAAAATGGTGCGGATTCCGCTGGCTGATTTCCTTCCCTATACCGGCTCACTTTCGATGCTCTGCCGGCTGAGCATCGGCTTTAACGATGCCTTGCACCACGGTGGTACCCTTTACCTGGATCAGATTGCCTTCGTCGATAGCGCCGGAAACCGGGTTCATGTCCCGGTGGATGAGGAGACCAACATCACCAACGTTGGCCTGTATATCTCCAGCGTCCTGGGAGCCCTGGAGGAAGGGCTGGAGACGGAGAGCAGCGCGCTGGAGAAGCTGGGCAAGACTTTGGATAGCCTGGAGGCCCTGCAGAAGTGGCACGGTTTCCCCCAGGCCCAGAATCACGTGGTCTCTTTAACCCCCGGGCTGGGCGACCGCTGCATCTCCACCGTGGATCTGGGCATCTACGCCGCCGGATTGGTCGAGCTGCGGCAGCGCCTCCCACCCCTGGCGGGGCGCACCACGGCTCTGCTGGATGCCATGGAGTGGGACTGGTTATACGATAGCAGCGCCGGGTTGCCTTATGGATGCCGCTACCCGGATGGGAGCTTCTCTAGCTGGCACTACGACTGGCTGGCGGCCGATTCCCACCTGGCGCATGTCATTGGCATCGGAGCGCAGAAGATCCCGGCTGGCTCGTGGGGCAACCTCAACCGTGCCCTGGAGGCCCCGCGCTGTGCTGGCAGCTCACTCTGGCATTTTATGCCGGGCTGGGAGGGCGGTGGCCTGTTCATGCAATTAATGCCGGCCATTTTCCTGGAGGAAACCCGCAGCAGCCTGGGAATCTCGGCGCGCAACTTCGTCCTGGATCAAATCTGCTTCGCAAGGCAGAATGGCTGGCCGGCCTGGGGCTGGTCCGCCACGGCCCTGCCGCCCTACGGGGGCGATTATTGTGGCTACGGTTGTGACCCCACCCCGCTGGGGGTGCTGGTTCCGCATGCCAGCATCCTGGCAGCCAGCCAGGTTTCCCCAGATGAGCTGGTGGCTAACCTGAAAGCCCTGGAGTGGCTGGGCGCCCGGAAAGCAGCTTCAGATGGCAACCTGGCGTACGAATTCGGCTTTCGTGCCTCGCTCAACTGGAAGACCGGCCAGGTGGCGACGGTGTACCTGGTGCTGGATCAGAGCATGGCTTTTCTCAGCCTGGTCAACCAATCGCGCGCTGGTTTCCTGCGCCAGCAGTTCTGTCAAGACAGCATCATGCAGCAGGCGATCCGGACCATTCCCGACTATGCCGAAAGCTGTGCCCCCTACTTCGGTTTTCTCCCGCTTACCATAAAATAGACCTGCCAACATGCCTGTGGGTAGACCCCCAGCACCAATACTCTTTTTACCGGACGAAACTATGCCACCCCCGTCATCCCGCACCTGTCGCTAAATTCCGCCTTTGTGGAAACCCCCGCTCTCCTGGCTGGTTGCCCTGGTTGCAACCCCAGAGGATCACGGCTTGCCGCGCAGGCCGGTCAGTTGCGCCTGTGCCAGGATTTGACCGCTCATGGCTTGCGTCACTTCCTTCAGGGTGGCGCCTTCGGAAAGGGAGAGCATCGCGCTCAGGGCATACAGGGTGAAGATGTAGCGATGGGTGCCAGAGGGCGGGCAGGGACCGCCATAACCGAGCTGTTGGAAGTCGTTTTTCCCTTTGAGGCCAATCTGTGGCCCGCCTGGGGTAGCTGGTAGTTCGGTGGTGGCAGGGGGGATATTGAATTGCACCCAATGCACCCAGTTCCTGGCGTCGGGATCGACCATCAGGATCGCCAGGCTCTGTGCCGTGGCGGGAACGCCTGTCCAGGCCAGCGGCGGCGAGATGTTTTGACCATTGCACTGGCTGCCGAGCTTGTAGGTGTGCTCATCTGGGATGGTGCCACCCTCGCTGAAGGCTGTACTGCTCAGGGTGAGTGGTAGGGCAGGGCTTGCTGTGGGGGCCTGGCTGGGTGCTGGAGGCGCGGTGGGGGTGGCAGCCAGGGTGGGGGTGAGCAGCGCGGTTTGGGCGGCTGCGGCGGTGGCTGATGGAGCCGGGGGCAGGGTAGACAGTGCCGGGCTGGGGGTCGGGAGAGGAGAGGCCGGCAGGCAAGCAACCAGCCCGGAGAGGGCCGTTGCACCAGCGACCTGGAGAAATTTGCGTCGAGTGATCATTTCATACCGAACATTTCTTCTTTCAGATCCAGGTAAAACAGGTAGTCCTGCGGGTCAACATTGGGCGGGCAGCGGTGGTCGCAGAAGGGAATGTAGCCACCACGCTCCACCAGCGGCACCAGCGTATCCATGTAGCGCCGGATGGCCTGCCGGCCCTTGCCCAGCTCGATCTTATCAAAGCCGCCCATGATACGTAGGTCCTTGCCGTAATCGCGGAACAGCTCGGAGGGATGGGCACAACCATTGACCTCAAAGGGGAACAGGCAGGTCACCCCGCCCTCCATCATGGCCGGCAAGATGGGCCGCACGTCGCCGTCGCAGTCAATCCACCAGATGTCAATGCCGTGCGCTTTGAGCTTCTCGTGGATGCGCTGGTAGCGCGGGGTGATCACTCGCCTGAACCACCTGGGCGAGACGATCGGCCCGGATTTATAGCAGATATCCTCCCAACCGGCAGCATAATCGAACTCGAAGTGGGGCAGGATTTGATCCAGCGAGTACTCCACGAGCTGGCAAGCGGTCTCGACCATGTCCTCCACCATGGCGGGATAGTCGTAGATGGCGTAAGCCAGGCCTTCGAAGGTGAGTGTATCGCGGATTTTGCCGATCATCGAGCCGGTCCAGATGCCCAGGGGATAATCCTGATCAGCCGGGTGCTGGCGCTTGAGCGCTTCGATATCCACCACGCGCTCCGGATCGTCCAGCCGAAAGCGCTCGGCTTTGACCTTCTTCCAATCGTCAGGGGTTTTGATCGAGGATTTGATGTAATGCGGGATGGTGTCGTGACCATCCCGGGGTACTTCGGCGATCAGCCCATCCTCGTTGATGATCAGGTTAGTGGTAGCGCGCTCCTCGATCACCTGTTTATCGAAGAGGGGGTTCATCCAGACATTGCCGGTGATGGTTGCCATGCGGTCGAAGTTGAAGAAGACATCCGCTTCCTCGTTGTTCCTGATTTCGTTCTCGTAAAACAGCGGCCAGAGGGTAAAGTTCTCATCCCAATAGCCGAACTCCATATTGAAGGAGCGATCGATGGATTGGTAATGCATCTGGCGATTGAATCGCTGGCGGTCGGTCATGGTTCCGGGCCACTTGTGTCGGATGGGTTGGATCATTGAAAAGGCTCCCTAACTTTGAAGATTCCCGTTTTGAAAGACGATTGGAAGCAACATGACGGTCGGGCGACCGGGGCTGGTGATCTCCACGACTGCCCGGTTGATGGATTGGGTGACGTGCGGGGCGCAAACCTGGTATTCCAGCTCGATGGGGTCGCCCAGGTGGACTGGGAAGGAGAACACCACGCCATCAGCCGAGGGCGAGACCTGCCAGCCTTCGGGGGTGTACCAGTGGATATTCAGGGTGGCCTGGACCTTGTAGGTGTTGTAGATACGCAGGCGGATGAGCGTGGGGATGTTATCTCTCAGCAAAGGTCCTTCGCCGTAATCTATGGCGATCTCGAAGAAATCGAAGGTGTAAAGGGGACCCTTCATATTCTCCAGCAGGCGTTCGATGCCGCGCCCGGCCTGCAAAGAAGTGAGGGTGACGCCGGATAAATTGGAGGACTGGTCTTCTGAAAGCTGCATATCCAGGTGGTAGCGCAGGATCACCTGGCGGGCAATTTTCTCGGTACGGCGGGTCAGCTCATCCACGTCGGCAGGAAGCTGGTTGCCGTAGTTTCCCAGCTCGCCCAGGTTCAGGCAGGCGGTCTTAATCTTGCGACCGATAGGAGCGATCCATTTTTCTGGAATGGCCTGGATGCCATGCAGGATGCCGAAGATCGAGCCAGCCGTTGCGGCGGTGCAATCGGTATCCTCGCCGCAATTCACTGCGGTGCAGACCGATTGAGCGAAATCGCCCTCGCCGTAGAGCAACCCGATGACCAGCATGCCGATATTGGAGGGCGCATCCCAGCCGCGCTTGCCCTCGCCGAAGCCCTTGGCCCAATCTTCGGGCGAGGTGTGATGGAGCAGGTTGAAGAAGGTGCTGCCGCGATAGTTGGCCAGGATATGATCGCGTGCCTCTTGCCAGGTTTTACCGGAGCGGTAGGAATCCAGTGCATCCAGCACCGCGCCGGATACGCCGCACGAATCGGGGATATAGGAAAGGGCGATCTCAATTAACTGGCGGATATCGCTGATCACAAAGGCAACGCTTTCCAGGGCAGCTATGAACACCTCGGCATAGACCCCCTCGCCATCGCCGTGATCGAGGATAGCGTCCTGGTAGGCGTAGTAGGTGGCAACCTGGGGGTTTCCAGGCGCGATGCAGGCCCAGATCTCGGACCGTATAAAGGAGCCGCAGGAATCCTTGTACTGGTTGTGTAGCGATCCGGAGAGCGGTGGCATCAGCCCGGAGCGCAGGTTAATTTTGGCGGTGCCGTATTCGCTCCAGTGCGGAGTGACGTAGAGCGTCCAGTACTCGCTGAGCGTGCGGGCATCTAGATCCAGGCCGCGCTCCTCCAGGGCCACCAGCCAGAGCAACTGGATATCCAGATCGTCGTTGGGCAGTGGCTCTCCGGAGAGATCCTGGGTGTAGAAGCTGACGTTGTTTAGCTGCCGTCGCCATTCGAAGGGCGCGCCAAGCGTGCCGCCGATGTTCTTGCCCATCCAGCAGCCGAGCACTTTTTGGTGGTACTCCTCGAAATTAAGGATCACGTTTGCTCCTTTCTTTGAGTGGAAAACCGCGAATATCACGGTAGATATGTAGGATACCCGCGGAAGGGTAGCGCGTCAAGTTGTTTAAAGGGGGCAAAGCGATGTTATAATCGCTAAATCCAGGAGGTTATGGTATGTTCCGCAAAAGTGCTTCTCCCTCCCCGGCGCCCACCGTTCCGACCGAGCGCGTCACCTCGGTGCTGGGCCCGGGAATTAACTGGCGGGGCAACCTGCGCGGCAGTGGTGGGGTGCGGATCGAAAGCACCTTCGAAGGGGATATCTCCGTGCGCGGGTTAGTAGTGGTGGGCGAGACCGGCCGGGTCAACTGTGAATCGCTGCGCGCCAACACGGTCATCGTGGCTGGCTCGGTGCATGGCAATATCTTTGCTGAGAAGCTGGAAATTCGCAGTACCGGGCGGGTATGGGGGGACGTGGTGACGGTGGCCTTTGCCACCGAGGAAGGCTCTTTCCTGCGCGGCCAGGTGCGCATGGAAGACCAGATTGACCTGCAGATTGATCTAGAGGAGAAGCCTGCACAAGACGCTGCAAATCCGCCGGGAGCCTGATTTATTGGATCGCAATACCCTGATCTTATTAATTGCTGAATACCTGGGCGTGATCGCGGTGGTAGTGCTGGCCGGGCTCAGCCCGCGCCTGCGGCCGCGCCCGCTCAAGTTTGTTTACCCGCGCCGGGAGGGCATTGTTTCATTGACGCTCTTCCTGGTTATCCTGACCTTTGCCTGGTTCATGCAAACCGGTGCATTGGGTTTCCAGCTGGTATCCGCAGGTGATTCCATTGGGGAAAGCCAACGACACCTGATCCTATCTGCCGTGGCTCTGCTGCCCTTCCTGGCGGCGCTGATCGTCCGTCGCCAGCCGCTGCTCAGCACCGGTTGGAGCCGAGCGATGCTGGGCCCATCCTTTCGCCTGGGACTTGCGCTGGCCTTTCTGACCATCTTCTTGCGCGGCAAAGTCTTCGCCCTGCTGGGTGGCATCAGCCAGGAAAAGGCCATTCTGCTTTGCCTGGGCCTGGCGACTTGCCTGTTGGAGGAGACGATCTTTCGCGGCTTCCTCCAACCACGCCTGATGGCCTGGGTGGGTATCTGGCCCGGTTGGGCTTTGACAGCCATCCTGTTTACGGTATGGAGCGCAGTATTGTGGGTGGGCAGTTCGGATAACCTGCCCGTCGTCCTGGGATTGGCGCTGGCGCGCGGCCTGTTGTTAGGTTGGGTCGCCCGCCGCAGCGGTCATGTCTTGGGCGGGGCGATGTACCGGGCAGTTTCGGATTGGTGCTTCCTGCTTGGGTAGCCGCGGAGGGAACGAGGTGATGGCATGCGCATGAGCCAACTGTTCAGCCAAACCCGGCGTGAAACCCCGGCCGAAAGCGAGGTTGCCAGCCACGCCCTGCTGCTGCGAGCCGGTTTCATCCATCCATTGGGGGCAGGCATCTTCACCTACTTGCCGCTGGCCCACCGAGCGATGGCAATGATTGAGGAGATCATGCGCCAGGAGATCAACGCCATTGGTGGCCAGGAAATCAGCATGCCGGTCGTCCACCCGGCTGACCTGTGGAAGGAGACCGGGCGTTGGTTCCAGATCGGTTCGGAGATGGGGCGTTTCAAGGACAAGGTCGGGCATGATATGGTGCTGGCGATGACCCACGAGGAAGTGGTAGCTGACCTGGTACGCAATGAAATCCGCTCTTATCGCCAGCTGCCGGTCCTCATTTATCACCTGCAGACCAAGTGGCGCGATGACCCACGCCCACGCGCTGGCCTGGTGCGGGTGCGCGAGTTTACCATGCTGGATAGCTACAGCCTGGATGCCACCTGGGAAGGCCTGGATGCTCACTACCAGGCCCACTACCAGGCCTATTTCAGGATTTTCCAGCGTTGCGGCCTGCCAACCGTGGCCGTGCAATCGGATACCGGCATGATGGGCGGGCAAATGGCCCATGAATTTATGTACCTGACGCCCATCGGCGAGGATACCTTGTTGTTTTGCGATGCCTGTGGTTATGCAGCTAACCGCCAGGTAGCCTGCATTCAAAAAGCAGCACCTTCGGAAGAATCCCTCCGGTCGGTGGAGAAGGTCGCCACACCCCACACTGCCTCGATTGAAGACCTGGCCCGTTTTTTGGAGATTCCCAAGGCCCGCACGGCCAAGGCGGTCTTTCTGATGGCTACCCCGGCGGAGAATCCCACTCCCGCTGGTTCTCCAGGGCAAGTGCCGCCTGCCGAGCAATTTGTCTTTGCCGTGGTGCGCGGCGATATGGAGGTGAATGAAACCAAGCTGGCCAACGCCCTAAAGGCCAGGGAATTGCGCCCGGCCATTGAAGCCGAGATCCTGGCCGTGGGCGCTGTGCCGGGATATGCCTCTCCGGTTGGCCTGAGCGGCGTCAAGGTGGTGGTGGACGACCTGATTCCGGCCTGCCCCAACCTGGTGGCAGGAGCGAATGAAGAGGGTTACCATCTGCTGAATGTCAATTATGGCCGTGATTACACAGCCGACTTGGTGGCGGATATCGCCGCCGCCTGTGATGGCGATCCCTGCCCGAACTGCCACGCCGCCTTGCGCACCAGCCGAGGTGTGGAGGTGGGCAATATTTTCAAGCTCGGTACGCGCTATTCGGATGCGCTGGGTTGTGTGTTTCGTGCCGAGGATGGCGCCTTGCGCCCGGTGATCATGGGATCCTATGGCATCGGGGTTGGGCGCCTGCTGGCCTGCCTGGCCGAAGAGCACCACGATTCCTTCGGCCTGTGCTGGCCTTTCAGCGTTGCGCCTTACCCGGTTCACCTGGTGGCGATTGGCGGAAAGAGCGGCCTGGCGGAGGGCGCGGCCGAGGAGCTCAACCACCACCTGCTGACTGCCGGATTGGAACCGCTCTACGACGACCGTCCAGAAACCCCGGGCGTCAAGTTTAATGATGCAGACTTGATTGGCCTTCCCGTTCGCCTGACGATTGGCGATCGCTCCCTACGCCAGGGCGGGGTGGAATTCCGCCTGAGGCGAAATGGTGAAAGCTGGATTTCTCCGCTGGAGGAAGCGGTCGGCCAGGTGAAAAAACTGCTTGAAGACTCTATCTTATGAGTAAAAGAACCTCAGAATACGATTCAAAAAAGGAGATTTCTATCATGTCTACCCGTTTACCGGTTAAACTGATCATCTTATCCTTGACCCTGGCAGTGATGCTGGGATGCAGCCAGACTGGCCCGGCAGCCAAGCCCACGGCTGTGCCTGGCGAGATTACGTCGCCAACCAACCCTTCAGCTGCTCTTACCCCGGGTTCCACCCAGCTGGAAGGCACACCCATGCAACTTGAGATTCCGGATGAAACCCCGATAGACGAGGGGATTTCCCTCACCGCGGATACCTTGGATACTTTGAAAAGCTACGCCATCCAGATGACGATCAAGCTGCAGGGCAAGAATGCAGATGATAAATCGTTGAAGCAGACGATCCAGATTCTGGATGAGGTCGATAAGAACAAACCTGCGCGGCACTACAAGATCGATGATGATAACCCCGATGCTGAGATGAGTCTGGGAAAGATGGATGCCTTCAGCCTGGGCGAAAATGTGTACCTGTATGATCCGCGGAACACCGAGAGTGTTTGCACGATCTCCACGACCAGCGATATGCCGTTGGAAGACATGGGGTTGTTTTCTGCCAGCGACTACTTCGATACCATAGAAAAAGGTGATCTGCTGAAGCAGGGCGAGGAGGTTAACGGTGTGAAGACTGATCATTACACGGTCAAGAACGCCTACCTGATCACCGGCAATCCCACCTCGGTCAAGGGGGAGGTTTGGTTGGCACAAGAGGGTGGGTATGTCGTGCGCTTTACCGGCGAGGCAGAAGGAGATTTTGAAATCCAGGGCGATTCCGCTACGGGCACGGTGACCTGGGAGTACAACGTAAGCAAGATTAACCAGTCCATCGACGTGAAACTCAACAGCGAATGTGAGGCAGCCGCCAAGGCGATCGACGAGTTCCCGTTCCCTGCCAACGCCACTGACCCGGTGCGCTCCAGCGATTTGCTCTCCTTCAACAGCCCGGATGAGCCAGGCGTGGTGGCCGGTTTCCTGCGCGCTCAGCTACCTGGCAAGGGTTGGAAAATCATCAGTGAGGATGACAGCCAGGCGCCATTGATCATCATGACGATTGAGAACGGCAGTTTCAAGATGGACGTCACCATCACTCCGGGCGATGCGGGCGGCTCCTCGGTGATCATCTCGCCTTCTATTACAACCCTGTAAGATGGATTACCAATCCCCTCCCCAAATTCCGATGTCCCTGCCGGATTTGAGCGAAACCGAGCGCCAGGCGGTGCTGGATGTGGTGAGCACGCCTAACCTGAGCATGGGGCCGAAGATCCTGGAATTTGAGGCAGCCTTCCAACGCCTGACCGGTTGCCGGCATGCCATCGCGGTTAATTCAGGGACTGCCGGGGTGCACCTGTGCGTGTGCGCCGCCGGGATCAACGAGGGAGACCTGGTGATCACGACCCCGTTTTCCTTTGTGGCATCGACCAATGCAATTCTATTTGAGCGGGGTGTACCGGTCTTTGTCGATGTGGACCCTCGGAGCGGCAATATCGATTCTGCTCTGGTTGAGCAGGCTGCCCGTGACCTGAGTGGTGGCGGCAAGGCTGCCCGCCGCTGGTTACCAAGGCGGGTGGCTGCACAGCACCAGCGCGGCAGGCACTGGATAAAGGCAATCATGGCGGTGGATATCTTTGGCCAGCCGGCCGATTTTGACTCGCTGCAGTGCACCGCGCACAATTATGGATTGAAGCTGATCGAGGATTCGTGCGAGGCACTGGGAGCTACTTACCAGGGCCGTCCGGCCGGTTCACTGGGTGATTATGGCGTGTTCGGTTTCTATCCCAACAAACAGATCACTACCGGCGAGGGCGGGATGGTGGTTACCAACGATGGAGCGGCGGCTGACCTGATGCGGGCGCTGCGCAACCAGGGCCGCGCTCCGGGAGATACCTGGTTGCAACACACCTATCTGGGATATAACTACCGCCTGGATGAGCTGAGTGCTGCGCTGGGTGCGGCCCAAATGTCGCGCCTGGAAGACCTGCTGCAAGCCCGACAGCGCACGGCGGATTGGTACGCAGTGCGCCTGGTGCGCATCCCTGGGGTTGAGCCTCCGTTTATCTCTCCCCAGACCACCCGATCGAGCTGGTTTGTATATGTCATTCGCCTGGAACGCGGGATAGACCGGAAGGCGGTTGCCAGCCGGTTGGCGCAGTACGGTGTGCCAGTGCGACCATATTTCTCGCCGATCCACCTGCAGCCATACATGATTGAGCGCTATGGCTATCGGGCGGGCGATTACCCGGTCACTGAAGACCTGGGCGCCCGCGGCCTGGCCCTGCCTTTTTCGGGTAGAATGAGTGAAGAGCA